>SCPN01000242.1_pt1 | contig 297039 bp, 326 predicted proteins | sample 6106831 | NCBI WGS metagenome assembly SCPN01 (sample SAMN10720447, study PRJNA508395) | human gut metagenome | isolation source: Participant 1, 0 month
TGGTGTAAATTATCAGGATTCTTTGTTCAGGGGAAATGGAAGTGGACGGCGACAGTGTAGATTCGGATAAAATCCAATTTGAAAGCATTGGTAGATTCACAGGATTTCAAATATTTTAAAGCAAGGCTGGTGTAGATACATCTTCTATTACGAAGATTGTACTTTACTGTCGATCCATACAGTTACGAGATAACGGTAGATGGCGTGGATGAAGAACAAAGGGTGTTGATGCAGAATGCTTTAAATGTAGGGTAATAATGGGAAAAATCTCTATAAGCATATCTATTATTGCTCAACACAAGATGGCTGTGAGTTCTCAAGTAACAGAGGAATCAAAGATGAAATACGAAGCATATCATCAGGTTTATAGTTATACAGGATATGAATTAGACAAACTTGAGGAAAAAAATGGGACATATTATACGGAGTCGGGAGAGAATATATTAGACTTAGTGGATAGTACAGTTGAAAGTTCCGGAAAAGTTCCGAAAGAGTTTAATCAGCAAATGAAGAATTGGATACATGACCTGGTTTCAAAGATATCGACCAGAGGATGGAACAATGTGCCAGATATGACTTTAAGCATTTTATATGGAAAGAGCGGTTTAAAGGACATGAACCAGCTGATTACATACCAGTATGAAGCTGATCGTATGAACAGACAATGGTATTCTGTGCTTTAGAAATATGCTAAAAACAAAAATACTTAATAAAGTGGGTTCCTTTATTTCTTGGAGATTTATGACGATCTATACTATATAGCATAGAGTTAATTCAAACGGATTTAGAATGTATTTACACGGAGGTTTTATATGTCAATGAATATCAGCGGATTAGGCAATACCTATAATGGCATCAACACAAATAGCAAAAGATTGAAATCGAAGTAAAGTATAAAATTGCTGTGACGGTTATGGAACTGCGATTTTGGCTAAAAGATTGTGAATCACCGATATAATCGGGATTTGTGAGTAGAGGGCACTTATACAATAAATGGATATGATAGCATAACAGAAGAAGTACTGGTAACAGATGAGGTTGATCCGGGAACAGAAAAAGCAAGGAAAGAACTTGAAGAAAGACTCGAGAAAAGGAAAGCAGAAAAGAAAGAGACAGAGGAAAGACTGGAAAAACAGCGTGCCGAAAAACAGGATCAGGAAGAACGGCAATATAATCTGAAAATTGATGGAAAAGATGTAGCTGACCTGACAGGAAAAATGGTGGAATTGGTAGGTACTTCAATTCCTATAGGAGTGACGGAAAGCGGAGTTTCGACATTTGATGTGCTGGCATAGAAACTGATATGAGTATGCCGGGATGTATTGACATGCAGAATGTATTTTTATTTCTTTCGGTGGGACTGGTTGCGATTAACCTTATCCTTATGGAGTTCATGCAGAATACCATTGAAAAGAAGAGAGAATAAAAATTGCGGTACTTACGGAACAAAATCAGAAAATCGTATTGCAGATTATCAGGACCGGGAAGAAATCTATGAGCGTCAGCGAAGAAAAATGTACGATTATAAAAATCAGCTTTCCACAATCCAGACGTTGATTAAGAATGGACACACAAATGAGGCACTTTCCTTTACGCAGAAGCTGACAGAGAGCATAGTAGTTGAGATGTCGGCAATCAACACGAACCATCCGGTGGTCAATGCTGTTTTAAACCAGAAGTACCGCAGCATGCAGGAGAAACACATAGCGGTTATCCTGAAAGTAGGGGATTTGCAGGAGATCTGTCTGGAAGAGGAAGATATTGTGATCCTGCTCTCCAATTTACTAGATAATGCAATCCGGGAGAGTGAAAAGGTACTGAAAAATACTGGAAAAGCGGTCATTCATCTGAAATTAGAGTGCGAAGATCATAAACTGATATTTGCGATAAGAAATCCGGTGACAGAAAAGGTGGAAATTGAAAATGACACGATAAAGAGCAAAAGAGGGGATCATCACGGCATTGGGCTGTTAAATGTAAAAGCAGTTGTGGATAAATATGGCGGCGACATGGTGCTTTCCTGCGATGAAAATGAATTTAAGGCTGTGGTTATCTTGTAAAGAGATGGTCTTTGTGTGCGTAATATGGTCGTTTGATGATATGGGACTAGGAGAACAGGTTATTTTATCCGATAAAAAAATAGAGGAAATAAGTATGTTATGAGAATTTTAAAGAATGAATATGATAAATGGATAAGTATATATAGAGGTTAAAATATATGCAGAGAAGGTAGAAAATATGAGGTGAATTCATGGGAATATCGATTTCAAATGCAACGAGTTCTGCTATTACAAAATATAGTGTATCGCTGAGAAGTGGAGAACCTGATTGGTCTATGATTCCAAGTGCAGGGAAAAGCAATAAGTCACAGGCAGAGTTTGTCTCTGAGATTAAGGAACTGGCTCAGAGAGCTGCCAACACTACGAGTAAAACGGAATTAGAATCTATTCACAGGCAGAGAACAAGGTTATGTGCAGAATACATATCCGATGTATCCCCTGACAGAAAGGCATTATATCAGCAGGCTAAAAATGCGGTAAAAAGTCAAAATGGTAATCCGAAATGCAAAGGAATCGGAGAATTATCATTGCTCGATTTTCTGGAGAGGGCAGAGGGGAAAAATAACAACCTTGCGCAAAAGAAGTTTGCTCTGGCGGGAGGAGGCACACTGGAATGTCCGATTCTGACAGGCGAAGGATATGGTGCCGACATTTCTTATCAAGGAACAAAAGTGTTGACCTATCTGGGAGATAGTTATGGATGGGGATGCGAAAGAACTCCGGCTGAGCGGGAAAAGGAAAGAGAATTTTACGGAATTTACTTCAATGAATACCATACGCAAAAGAATGCCCAAAGCTCAGAATTGAAAGAACTGCCGAACTATTTGGAAGAGAAAACGTCTTTTGATAGGAAAGCGTAAGGATATAGGTAAGATAACAGGTTTAATATGGGAGGTGACTTTAATGAAAGATTTTTCATGGAAAATTTTTGCTATAAAAACAATAATTTTTAGTATATGGGGTTTAAGTACACTTCCGTTCCTTTCAATTATTGTTCAATATATTGACTCAATAACCGGATTTAGTTCTGGAAACGGATATCATACCAATCACATGGATTATATTTTTGAAAGTCCTCTTGTTTATATGGGAGTTGTTTTTTGTATCAATATCATCCTAGCAATCGCTTACTTGATATATTGTTTTCTTAAAGCAAAACGGGAATGACTTTTAAATAAAAATTAAAATAAAGTAAGGAAAGTTTATATTATAGACAAGTGTTTCGGGACAGAAACTGCGGGATAGCATTATATACAGACACAGAAAAGACATCATCAGACAGACATTCAACATTCATAGGATAGAAAATTTCTTGAAAAATGAAAAGATTGTGTTATAATATATTTAACAATTAAGTTAAATGTTAAATGAAGGAGGGAATGGACTTGGGAATGCAAGACACGCTTCGTGCGCTTGCCGATCCTACAAGGCGCGAAATACTTAATCTGCTCAAACATTCAAGGTTGTCGGCTGGCGAGATTTGCAATCATTTTTCGATTTCAGATGCAGCAGTTTCCCGACACCTGTCCGTTTTAAAGGATGCTGATCTGATTCGTGATGAACGTGAGGGAAAATTTATCTATTATGAGCTCAATGCATCTGTGCTTGAGGAGATTATTTTATGGATTAGTGAATTAAAAGGAGAAGATGACTATGATCAGACAACATAAAAAAATGATTTTACTCACATCAATTATAACGCTGTTTCCGATTTTTATCGGCTTGCTATTGTGGAATCAATTACCGGATTCGCTGGCAACACATTGGGGAATAAATAATGAACCAAATGGGTATGCATCCAAAACATTCGCTGTGTTTGGACTTCCGCTCATTATGTTATTGGGACATGCAGTGAGTGTGATTGCAATGAATATTGATCCTAAAGTAAAAAATATCAGTGAAAAAGTATACTTTGTTATCTTATGGATTATTCCATTGTTATCGCTTTTCATTTGTAATGTACTCTATGGATATAATTTAGGATTTCAGTTGGATATGGGATTCCTGTGTGGTCTGATGATCGGAGTTTTTTATCTGATTTTGGGAAATTTTATACCGAAAGTAAAGCCAAACTATACGATTGGATTTCGGATTTCGTGGGCATTATGCGATCCGGAAAACTGGTATCGCACGCATCGGTTTGGAGGAAAATGCATGGTGATCGGTGGGATTATCATGATTGTTACAGCACCATTCCAAAATATGTGGATACTTATTGCACTTATTCTCGTCCCTTGCATTTTACCGGTAATCTATTCTTATCTGTATTACCGCAAGATAATTTCATAATTATGTTATTCCATTTTACATTCAATCAGCGGGTAATATGCCCGCTGATTTTTTCGTCATTCATCCAGAGAAACTACCGATGGCAGGTGGTATATATTTCATTTATGCAATGTTGGACTTTATGTGCGTAATATGGTTGTTTGATGAGATGGGACTGGGAGAGCAAGTTATTTTATCCTATAAAGGAAATAGAGAAACTGAGCAGATTATGCTTTTTTATTTCAAAAAACGTTCGGGACATCAGGAGAAAATGTAATAGGCAGTTTTCAGTTGTCTCAGTTGAACAGCAGTTCTGTTCAGTCCCAGTTAAAAGCTGCCGGGTACACCCTTGAAAAATATGAGAGAATTTACAGACAGGCATTTTATGATGCCGCAAAAAAGGCTGATCCTAACTGGGAAATTGGTAAGCCAATTAAAGATGGTGCATTAGATAGTGTTACAAGAGAATTGGCAGAGTCGGGGAAATCTCCTGCACAGGCAACGCTTGATACTAAAATTTAACATATCAGGTATATTTGAATAATTAAAAAGAGAAAATTTTGATCTGATTGGAGGAACAGAAATATGTATATTGGTTCTGGTCTGAATACCGTATCTTCATTGTACGGTCAACAAAAAGGTAATCAAATGAAAACTCCTGCATCTGGGGAAAAGACATTTTGTACGGTTGAAACACCAAAGGTATATCAGATATTCACAACAGATACATTGGATTATTTAGTTCCTTTCGGAATAATAGTGGGCTAAATATTTAGAAAGATAAATAAATTACGGATGGTATTTTTATACCATCCGTGGATTCCAAGAGGTGACGATAAGATGGGACACTATGTACATTATATAGGTGGCGGAATAGTAGATAGTAAAATATATGAGACAGGAAATGCAGCAAAAAGTTTTAAATCGCCGATGAAAGAATTAAATGAGCAAACGGTGTTAATAGAAAATGCCAAAACAAATAAGAATGATAGTTATCATCAGCATACGAAATACGATGATCAGGTAGATCGCTATTACAGTACATATGATATAGGAACATTGTTGCATAATAATGAAAGTTATTTAGAGGGAACAATCGATTCAAAATATGATGTAGATTACTATTCTTTTTCTTATCCGCAAAAAAGTTTTTACTCTAAAATGGGTATATCTTCAGAGATAACGATTTCATTGGAAAGCAAGAATAGTCAGGCATATAATTTAGTATTGTACGATTTATATGGCAATCAGATTGGAATAGCGACAGATGATGGACATGGTAATAAACAGCTTACGGTACCTAATTGGGACTGCGTTACATCAGATTATGTGATCAGAGTAGAAAATTCCAATATGACATCGGATTCCGGGGAAGGTTCCTATAGAATAAAAATTACGGAAACGAAAAACAGGGATACTTCAAGTAGTAATGTGCAGCACTCACAAGAAATAGCAAATGCAGATAATTCAGAAGAAAAAAATGCAATAAAGCAGAAATATGAAAAAACATATCAAAGCGAAATTGACAAATTACATCAGATGCAATTTGAAGCGTTGCCGGAAGATGAAAAATATTCGGGAACGGATAGTGTAGAAGAATTATTAAATAAGATGAAAAAGGGGGAGCAGTTAAGTGTGTCGGAAATGGCATATGTGAAAATATTTGCCAATTTATCTGATTATGAGAGAGCAGAGAAGTCGAATTATATAAAAAACGATTTTTATGCAGAAATAGAAAGAATAGCAAATGAAAAAGGAATTGAACTGCCAGATACATCATGGAAAATTGAAATAGATGTATCTGGAACTATTACGATTAACGGGGACATTACAGAAGAAAACAAAGAACAGATAAAAAATATGATATCGGAAAATTTTGCTGATGATATGTGGGAAAAATATATTCAGACAGCAGATATTTCTAACACACAATATAGATTAGTAAATGCTTACTATGAAGTGGAACAGTTCATTCAGAAAGCAACAAATGGACAGTATTCATTTGACGATATAAACGTAGATGACAATGGGAAGATTACCGGACTTCCAGAGAAAATGTGTAAAATAATGAACTCCCAGGAAGCCAATGCGAAATATGAGGAAATACGAGATAATATCTATATGCTGACGGATTATAAAAATCAATATGGATTGGAGGATATTCTTGCATTTAAGGCAGGGTATAATATTTCGGACTCTGAGGTAAGTACTGTGGGTACATCTGGCAATAATAGTGTTATGGATAATGCAGGATACTATAAAAATATGAAAACTATAATATAATGATAGAACCTAATAGAAATGGCGGGTTTAAAAGACATGAATCAGTTGATTACATATCAGTATGAAGCTGATAGTATGGACAGACAATGGTATTCTATACTGTAGCAATATAATTTGGGGAGGGAAAATATAGGAAATGTGCCGTCAAGATGATGGCACATTTTCTATATATATGATATTTATTTAGAGCCTATTTAGATAATATGCAGAGTACTTTATATTTATTTAATGGAAAAATAAAAATTACCGATATAGTAGGAAGATAGGAAGAAGGTGAGTAATATGCTGGAAATTGCTGTTTGTGATGACGATATAGCAGATCTTGAGTGTGCAGTGACTATGCTGCATAAGATTTTTACAAGTCAAAAGATTGCTTATCATATTGAGCAATTTGCGTCTGCAAATCAAATGCTTGAAAATATCAGCAACATTGATATCGGAATTTTAGATATTTCGATGGAAGAACTGAATGGTATTAAACTGGGGAGAAAATTAAAGGAAAAATTCCCGGATGTGAAATTAGTGTATATTACGAGTTATGAAGAATATTGTATGCGGGTCATTAACGAAGTTCACGCATTTTCATTTTTATGTAAGCCATTGGAATATGATAAATTGGAAATGCAGATGTTGGAACTACTGGATCAACTGCCGGATACCGGAGCAGAAAAGGATTTTTATAAAGTGACGGACAGCAAGGGGAAAGAGTATCTGTCGATTAAATTGAAACTCAGGGACATTTTATATTTTGAATACATAAAAAGATCAAGAAAAGTACTGATAGCGTTGTCTGATATCACATATGAGTATGACTGCATTTTTGAAAAACTGGTTGAGGAACTGCAGCCCTATGATTTTGTTGTGAATTGCAGAGGAAATCTGGTTAATTTAAGGCATATTGAAAAAATAAAAGGCTTTACCATTTATCTGGACAATGGAAAAGAACTCCAGATTGCGCAAAAGAGAAGCAGCGATTTTAGAGAAGAAGTAAATAAATTTTTGCAGAAAAATTCATAGGAGAAACGATGAATACGATTTTACTGATATTATGTAATGCTCTTTCCTGTTTTATCATAAGTACCATACTGTTCCAGTTTATGAATGGAAAGTATAAAAAGAGTAGTCAAAGTAGATATGTATATATTGTGGTCGAGACTGTCACAGTGATTTTTACAACCTGTATCAATATGCTCAATCATTCCATATTAAATTTGGTGGTCTGGGGCGTGTTGACGGGGGATAATAGCATATGCTCTGTATTATGAGGATATGGATAAACCGTTAAGACGTATCATTGAATGTGAGGCATTGGTATTTTGCATGTCTGTCTGTGAATCATTAGGAGTGATTCTTTTACAATGTATTTTGCAGGCAGCAGATATAAAAAATGTGAATGAAACGATGCTTTACTGCCTTGAGGTAACATTTTCAAAAGTAATACTTATTTTTTTGTATTATACATTCATAAACAGGTTTGTGAAAAAGAGCGATATTCCTTATGCAAAGACAAGGTACATCATGTATGGAATTATACTCCTATACAATCTGATTAACATGGGTGTAATTGTAGAGAATTTTAAAAATGGAGAAGAAAATTATTTATGTGCAGTCAATATGGGGTGTATTGTTCTGGCAGATCTATACCTTTTATATTTTGTTAAAATGGCAGATGAAAAGAACTATTATGAAAAGCAGCTCATCGCTTTAGAGCAACAGGCAAAGGTACAATACGAATACTATTTGACGCAGACAAAAAAATATGATCAAACCGTCCACATATTACATGATGTAAATAAGCATATTAAAGCAATCGAAGGATTATATGGTGCAGAGCAGGGGAATACGGCAGGAGAATATGCAGCGGAAATCAGAGAACTGTTAAAGCCACTCATTCCGGTTCAATACACAGAAAATCCGATCTTGAACATTCTTCTTACCGATAAAGAATCCGTTATGAGGGAAAAAGGTATTTCAGTAACCATAAAGGTGGATAATGTGAATCTGAATTTCCTTGCACCAATCGACATTACAACTATTTTTGGAAATTTATTAGATAATGCGATTGAGGCTGCAGAGAAGCTTGAAGGCGGGAAATATATTTCGATTAAGATTGGCTCATACCATAAAATGATAGCTGCCAGCATCGAAAATAACTGCGGGGAGGTAAAGTGGAAAAATGGTTTTCCGGTATCAGCGAAAGGAAAAGGCGGTGGAATAGGACTGCTGAATGTTCAGAGCAGTGTAAAAAAATATGATGGAAATTTAATATTGAAAAGTGATGGAAATAAATTTATTGCTGAGTTATTCCTCAATTCATAAAAAAGTCTTACTTCGTGCAAAAAAATCGTACTTGGTGCAGAAAAGGTAAAATATTAGAAGTGGGTTGTCGATAGAAAAAGAAAAATAAAGCGGATGACAGATATAAAAAATTTAATGATAGGAGGCTTCGATTATGTCAAGAATTACGGACTACGGTTTTTATTTCAAACGACATTTGGAACATCAAAAACAAATTTAGTCAACAATATTCAGTTGTCTCAAATGAACAGCAGTTCTGTACAGAAACAATTAAAAGCAGCAGGGATTGACACAAACAGTAAAAAGTATAAAGCAGCCCTGAGTGAGTAGATTCCGAATGACAGAGGAATGAAAATAATTGGAGGAAACGAAAATGAGTATAGCAGGAATTAACGGTTATAATTATTCAAATTATTATACAGGAACAAAAAGAAACACTGCGAAAGCGAACGGTATGAATTCCGGTTTGTTATCAAATGTAAGCAGTACATCTTCTAATATTACATTACATATGTCGGGAACAGAAGATAGTGGAAATGCATTAACAGCAGTAGGATTTCCGGATGGCAGTAGTGCATCTGTATATAAATCAGATGCATATGATTCGGCAAACCCAGAATACAGGGTAAGATATTGGGACAAAGAAGGAAATTACACAGATACAAATGTACAGATAAATGATGTTGATCCAAGAAATGCAAGTTATTTGGAAATGCTTGCATATACAACATATAGTGATGTAGAAGGCTTTACGAAAAATGCTTTTGGAGATTTCATGAATGCGGCTGGTGGTGTGAATGGCAACATCACTTATGATTCTGACAGCATAAATGAAAAGAAAGACTATATGAGCATGATTAAAGAATTTATGCAGTTACAATATGATTCGAACAACTTATCAGGTTATCTGTCATATAAGGAATTGTATGATTACATAAATGACAGAACAGAGAGGTGATTCAATTAAATGGAAATATCAAATAATTATAGCACAGCAAAAGTGTGGAACACATCGAATAAAAATGTTTCTAAATCTTCTAAAAAAAACAAATGGAAATTAACGGATTCTTTAAAAGAGAAGATTGTTGATCTGGCAAAAAAAGATGCACAGGACAATGTATATATGGGAAATGCATTTATGAATTTGAGAAAGACGGAAGTAAGCAAAGTAGCCCCGAATAGAGCTGCTTTAATTGGAAAGTTTAGTCAATCAATGAATTCAGGTAATATGTCAGCAATGAAAGAAGTTGAGGAAGCAGACAAAAAATGGCTCTGTATGCTGTTTGGAATACCTTATGAGGCAAAATATCAGGGAACAGGGACAGGCTCGGCAATTCATGTATACAATGAAGAGGGCGAAGAAGTTTTGACCTATACAGGGGGAGTAGGCTGGCAGGAAAAAGAAACAAAAGCAGAGTCACAGGTTCATTCAGCATTAAAAATGACATATTATGAGGCATTTAGTGAGGCGAGAAAAGCACTAAATAGTGAAGAAAAGACTGGTAGTGTAGGTGAAAACATAATATTGCAAGATAATTTTGATATGAAGGCATGAAGTATGCAATTAAAATAAGGTCTATAATTTGGAGGAAAATATCTATATATTCCGTTCAAGGCTTACCGGTAGGATCAAATAATGTTGGCTTTGATGTTATTGGAGCGTCACCGGAAGAATGTTACGGTTATGCAGGTCCAGTAGGAAAGAGTGGATCAGAAACAGCGAATGACGGAGAATCTTGGTGGGAGAAGCGCCACGAAAGAATGGAAGAACTTATGAAAGAACAGGAAAAGGAAGCAGTAAAAAGAGCACAGGCAAGACGAAAAGCTGTACAAAACGAATATCTAAATAGCCAGTTGGCGGCGGCAGCATATGAGAAAAGCAGTATTATTTTACCAGATAATCCTGTTATACAGTAGGCTCATCTTTTGACAGGAAAGCATAAGAATACAGGTAAGATATTTTTCGGGAGGAAGGATAAGAAATGGAAATAAACAGTAATCATTCTACATATGGGGCGGCATTTCGTCAAAAACCGATTTTTTTCATGTCTGGAAAGGAAACAGTGGCATTTTTTGAAGGAAAACTGAAGAAAAATATGACACTTCAGGAAGATACCTGTACACTTGGTAGCAATGACACTTATCGCAGACAGCATACCACCTATGAGGTTTCGGACAAGAAGAAGGGAAGCACATTTCTGGATTTGGATTTTCTGATTAAGGACGAAACCAGCAGTCTGAAAGGAAATCTCAGTGATAAAAAGGATGTGGATTTCTACAACTTTTCCATTCCATTTAATCGAACCATACAGAATTATTTTGGGGTTCAAATATACATGGACATGCCGGAAGGCTGTGATTATGACCTCACCTTATATGATGAATATGGCAATCAGGTCGGAAAGGCAGAATGGGACGGAGAAGGACGTAAAACACTGACCATCCCGAACTGGGATACAAATACCAATAAATATTGTATCAAGATAGAAAACAAAAATGGGGAAGAAGTTTCCCCGGATGATTATTATAAAATCAGTTTCAAGGTTTCTGAAAATAAAGAACAGGAAAAGACCGATGCCATAAGGGCGGCATTCGGGAACCTTCACGGTGCATACAGCCGGAAAGATGAAAATTGGAGGGAATACCTCGACAAATATAATGAAGTCCTGATGGATACAGAGAAAAATTATACAAAAGAAATGGATAAACTCCACCAGAAGCAGTTTGAAAGTCTGCCGGAAGAAAAGAAATACAAAGGCGGACGCACAGTGGATGAATTGTTGCAGGACATGGCAGAAGGAAAGACACTGGATGATGTGGAAATGGAGTATGTGAAAATTTTTGCCAACCTGAAAGATTTTGAGAAAGCACAGCAGAAGGCGGAACTGAAACATGATTTTTCCGAGGATTTTGTAAAGGATCTGGAAAGCAAAGGTATCTCACGTGATGAGCTGGATGGAATGCAGATAAAGATTGAAAGCAATGGGAATGTAACAGTGAGCGGTATCGAAGATAAAGAAGTCCGGGAACAGGTTCAGAAACTGGTAGAAGAAAAGTACAGTGACCGGATGTATCAGTATTACACAGGAATTGCTGACAGTGTGGGAAATCTGTCGTCCAATACCTATCAGTATGCCACGGATGTGCAGGAAGTCAGGCGTTACTTAAAAGGGGTTACGGGAGAAGATATTTCTCTGGAGAACCTTTATCTGACACCGGACGGAAAAATTGGCGGGTTGCCGGAAAAAGCCGCTAATCTGATCAACAAAACAAAAGACAATGCCAAGATAGAGCGGATAAAGGATGCATTGATAAATATTATAGGACATAACAGGACAAGCGGTGATCTGGGGATTCCCGATTTTACTTCGGAGTTTCAGTTCAGCAATGGCGCTTTCTCTGTGGCAGACAGCGGTTTTACGGTGGATATGGCGGCATTGGACAGAAGGCTGACGCCCCAACCCCATGATAACATGTATTCGGATATGTATGAGTACAGTTTCAGAAAAGTATTATGATACAACATCAGAGGAGGTAAAGGTAAGATGAATAAAGCAGAAAAGATTACAATCAAGGTATTGAAAGTAGTGGAGAGAATTGCCCGGAATGAAGTGGAAAAAACAGTTCTTGGCAGGACGGCAGAGTGTTCAGCGATTTATCACCAGCCGAAAAGACCGAAGAAAAGGGGAAACTAGGTCAGAATAATGAAATATTTTGTGGAGTGTTGCGGTTGTGATTATCGTAATGGCAAAACAAAAGGAGTAAGATAACTCCAAAAGGGTTATCTTACTCCAATAAATCAATTAAAGGTTACTGCTTGGGCTTCGGATGGAGAGAGCAGGTACGGTTCTGACTGACAGAAGAACCGTGGAAAGGAGTTAATATGGGATTAGGCGTTGAAAATTTAGTTAATGCTTATAATCAGAATTATAGGTATCAACAGAATAAGATGACAGGGCAAGCCAATCATTTAGATTTCAATAAGATTTTATCTGCTAAAGAGGGTGATAATACAGAGAAAGTACAGAAGCCAAATGAAAATAGTGTTTCAAAAGTAGATACCTACACTGAATATTTAAAGGCTAAATATGGGAATATAATGATCCAAAATGTTGGAAGTGATCAAAAGAGTATGGATTCATTGGGGACGGGGACATATGGGATGAATAATATTGTGATTGCACCCAATGTTTTGGAAACAATGGCAAATGATCCCAAAAAAGCAGCTTATTACGAAAAGATGATACAGGATTTTTTTGCTTCGCAGTCAACTGTGAAGGCGCAGATGGCAGTCGGGGGGTTTGAGATTCAATCTTATGGTATGGTTATTCACCCGGATGGAACTGCACACTATTATGTTTGTGGAGATGTTTCACCAGAAAAAAAAGCAAAGATAGAGGCGCAAATGAAAGCTGAAGATGAAGAGAAGGCTAAACGGCGTAGACAATATTTAGAGCGCAGTGAGGAGGCGGCAGAAAAGCGCAGACAGATAGAAGAGATTAATATGCAAAAGAGTAAAAAAGATGCGGCTTTTGATGATAATATATCGGCTGTTAATGTATTATCGGAAGTAGATAGGGCGGTTGCCATAGCTGCTTATGAAAATATTGCCAATACTTTTAATGAAAACATAATAAAAAGTACAATTGATAATTGAGGACTTTACTGACTATATCAACTTATAATAATCGATATATAATATTATACTAGGAGGTAATTAAATGCGTATTGGTTCGGGAGTGCAAAGTGCATCGGAAGTATTTGGAAAGCAGAAAAATAATAGCAAAACATATGTTGCCGAAAATGAGGCATTTTCTCAGACATCAGTGAAGGTGTATTTAAAGACGGATGATATGTTGTTTTCAGGTGGAAATGGAACAGGTCTTTCGTTTTATATTAAATACGCAGAAGAGTCAACAGAGGATAATCCTGTAGTGATAGCCAAAGGCGTTGACGAAAATGGAAAAGAATTTGAAGAAAAAGATTAATATTAACGATATTGATTTGAGAAATGCTTCTTATGTTGAAATGAGTGCTTTGGAGGCATATTATGATGTTGATAGGGGTAATGGTCTCAGCTCTTTTCCAGAAGAAACTGGTCACATGGGATTAAATGAAAGATGCGACCTTATATCCAGCTTTGAAAAGGTTATTCGGGATATGAATAAATTAGGAAGGTATGATTTGCAGATGTTTTATATGCGAAATATGAATACTTATCTAAATGCAAACAGTAAGCATAAATAGTGCTTAGTTATTTGAATATAGTAGAAAATATTGATATAAAGGAGGTTATAGCTATGCAGATTAGTGGATATTCCAGTGCCGCAATGTTGGCATATCGTTCTTCTGGTATGAAGCAAAAGCAGGCACAGTGAAAATGCAGGATTTTTCTCAGATGGTACAGAACACAAGCGCACAGGCAACAAGCCAAACAGATAAGACAGCGGCGACAAAAGAAGTCTCCGAAGTTGATGAGATGGCAGCGTTCAAGCAGGAAATCTATGAGGAACTGGCTGAAATTGATAAAATGAACTCCTCGGCTATTTTGTCCAATTCTGTACATATCACAGAAGATGGATTCAAAAGAATGAAGGAAGATCCCGCCTATCGCAAAGAAATTATGGATTGGCTTCGTGCAGATGCAAGAGCTTCTCATGGGTTCCATTTGGTGTCCATGTTACAACAACAATTACAGGAGCTGGAGCAACTTGCTACGGGGCAAATGTTTACCATGATGATAGTGCAGCAACCAAAGCCGCTAAAAGGATTTGGCTGATAAGAAGGCAGAAGGTTCATTTTATCATTCAGATCGCACCTATGCTGACCGTAGAGCCGCACAGCGCAAGAGGGACAGAGAGTATGTGGCAAGTGAACGCCAAAGCGGGAACTTATGCAGAAGATGATGCTGGAAAAGAGTATTGACCAAAGGCACAGCGACAATTACTCGATCAGAAGGCTCTTGCACAGAATGTAGTTGACCAGAAGTATGTTCAAGATTACTTGCTGGGAATGCAAGAAAGTAAAAGCTGGAACATTTGAGTATAAATAAATTCATTTATACTTTTATGTAATAATTATGGGAAGGAGATACCGCTACAGGGGGGATTATAAATATGGTAAATATGGTAAATACCGCTGTAAATAGCAATATTTATGCAGGAAGAAAACCTGGTTCAAAATATAACCAGTCACATACTTTTCAACAAAAGGAAGTATTAGAGGTACCGGATGGTGCAGCAGTTAACAAATATGCAAATGTTCAAGAAATCTATGAGGCATTAAAATATAACGCGTCATATAGAGTAGATAAACAGGAGCAGGATGAAATTGCTGAGAAAGAAATTCAAAATGAAGAACCAGAAATAAGCAATGATTCCAGTGAAAAAATGACAGCATGGTACCAGGGTGTTTCTTTGAAAGAATGGGCATTAACGGATCCTAAATACACGGATTCAGAAACGGGAATTTCATGGTATATTAGAGACGGAAAATATCCGTATATGGTAGGTGAGGATGCAGAAAAGTTCCGAAAACTTTGTGAAGAATCCGGGGAGTTCCCTCTAAAGAAATTTGGGGAAATGACGGGATTAATACAGAAATTAGATGACAATACAGTAGCGTATGTGGGTGATAACGGAATTGCAGTTAAATCTAAAGATGGGAAAGAGATGTTTGTGGACACATCAGGCTTGTCATATGATATTCTTATGGATATGTTCAGAAATTTGCCTAGAAATGGGAATTTTTTCAGCAATAAGTATTGGTCAGATAATATACAGAAAGCACAGGCTCGGAGCTGATGATACGTTATATTGCAAGAGTGTGTATGCTTGGACTCCGATAGGAGAAAGCAGATTGGTTCTGATTGACAGAAGAATCATATGGTTTTAGGATTGATTTTTTCAATCATAGGATTTATGGAGCGCAAGTAAAATGACTTTGGGGTTGTAAACGAGTGTGATGATATGGGGCTGGGAGAACAAGTTATTTTATCCGATAAAAAAGCAATATAACGATGCAATCAAGGCTTATGATCATACCGGTAACGGTGTAAGCTGGTCGCAGTTTGAATGGAAAACTTACGATACACAGATGACAGTCACATTTGAGGATTCGGTGAAAGTTGAAAGCATTTCAAAAGGAATGAATGTGATAAATGGGTAGATGCAATGGTAAATAGGAGGGACAGAAGTATGCACATTGGTTCTGGTCTAAATACGGTATCTTCAATGTACCGCCAACAAAAGGCAATAATATGAAAGCACCTGCATCTGCGGAAAAGACATTTTATACGGCTGAAACACCAAAGGTATACCAGATATTCACAACAGATAATATGTTGTGGACAGGAGGTAATGGCACCGGTCTTTCTTATTGTCTTAAATATGCGGATGATTCGACGGATGAAAATCCGGTGGTGTTAGCGAAAGGTGTGGATGAAAATGGAAAAGAGTTTGAACAAAGAATATATATCAATGACGTTAATCCATCAAGTGCTACAGTAGTCGAAATGCGTGCATTGGAGGCACATTACAAAGTGGAGAAGCAGGGAGGTTTCACATCTTTGCCGCTTGAAGCTGGTAATATGGGACTTAACGACAGAAGAGATTTTATCTCAATGTTCAAAAAGCATAGAAGATTTAAACAAATTGGGAAGGTTTGACTTATCGTTGCTTTGGACGAAAAGTATGGATACATATCTTAATTTGCCAAATGCAAATAGTAAGTATAAATAAGGCTTAGTTATTTGGACATAGAAGGAAAAGAGAATTTAGAATAAACGAAGGAGATTGAGACAATGCAGTCAATATCAAGTTATATTAATCCTAATACAAGAGGACTTACATCTAATTACAAAAATACAGCTATTAAAGATAAGGAAACCTATAATGAGGCGATGTCGCAGCACTTACTAAATCCGGTAGAAGATTTGGTTCAAGTGTTAAAAACACCTATAAAATTGGCGAAGAGTTCGTCACTTAGCAGACAGAATAATTCTGTTAATATTGCGGAAGGGCAAAGAATCCGTGTTAATGGAGGTCATGTGCTTACGGCTACGGCGCATGGAGTAGAGGTTTCTGGTGGAGATAATCCGTATGATACACAATCATATGTAAAAGCACAGAGAATGGCAGAGGCATTGGCATCCATGCTGCGAAATGCAGGTGGGACAATGACTACTGTAGCACATTCAAAGGAGGAATATGCCCGGTATACAGAAGGAATTACGGATGTTATGTCTTATCTGGGTATAGACACTTCCAAAGATTTTACGGTCAATGGTATGAAATATAGCAAAAATAAAGATGGATGGTATGAGTCAGAAGCGAACAGTGATGCGCAGGCGGCATATGAACAGTTAAAAGCGAATAACAGAACCTATCAGTTTGCAGACGAAAAGACCAAAAAGCAGGTTGCATATATTAGTGATTATTACCTTCAGACAGTGCCGGAGAGTGTAAAGGCGGCGTGGCAGGAAACATTGGAAGAAACTGGTTTTAATCCATTTCAGACAGATGTAACCAGTACATTAACGCAGCTATCGGTAGAGCAGGATTTTCTGACAGGTGGTGATGACAATATTTTTGGTGAAACGAAAGAAAGTTGTTTAGCAGCTATCGACAAAGTATTGGAGAGAATAGAAAATCCGCTGGCAGCAGTTACAGATGAAAGGGCAGCATATCTGCAACAGGAAAAAGAATTTTATACCGTGCTGGCATCTAAAATACGAGAATAATTGAGAAGCTGCAGACATTTAATTAGACAAAATTTTTTATTAAAACTTCAAGCTGTTGGAGGTGGATTTATGGGAATCGCTTTTTCAAATATAGGAACAGTTGGAAGGGAACAGTTAATTACTTCTGGTAGTAATGGAGAACCAAACTGGTCTTATATTCCATCGAAAGGAAAAAGTACGAAAACACAGACTGAATTTGTGAGTGAGATTAAGAAACTGGCACAAAAGGCTGCCAATGCTACTGATAAAACGGAACAAGACTCTATTTTTAAAGCAGGCAGATATCAGTTCGCTGAAAACGGTCTTTACAGGATATAATTCTTTTGTAAGCAAAATATCGCAGAAAGCAACTGGTATATCGAATGCTGCAAACCGGGCGAGTGCAACCTATACAAATAATGGTACGTACTCTAAGACGGATTCTTCTTTGACATCGAGCAAGATAGATAAAGAAGTATAGAAATATTACACAAGTGGTTCGATATATAAAATAGTTATCATTAATTACTGAACATAAAACGAAATGGGAGAGATGTATTATGAATATTGATTACGGTCAGTTTTACAGAGAAACAACGAATATTCCCTCATATGGGAATGGTATATATAAGAAAGACACCCTTGTAAAGTATGAATTTAACACTACAGATGAACATGGCAATAAGATTATGGACAAGATGTCAAGGGAAGAAACCCTGCAGGCGATGAAGGACATCGGTTCGCAGTATGGAGATGCGGTTATTGTTGAATTTTCGGGAGATGGAATGGCTGCACTTGTGGAAAACAAGAAAGGTATAGTGGATGCCAATGTAACACAGGAGCAGCGGGAATCAATGGAGGCGAGAAATGCAGCGTTCCAAAAAGAAATTACGCAGGTTGATAACTCCCTAGAACTTCCGGCATATTCCGGAATGTATGGTGCAGACAAGGCGGTTGCATCTGCGGTGGAGAACTGCAGCAAAGAGGAACAGGGATTTGTGTATGATATCATCCGTCAGAATTTCCTTGTTGGAAATACTGGCTCTATGACAGAGGAAGAACGGCAGGCAAATATTTCACTTGGTATGAAAAAAGCGGAATATGCGGCAGAGAATTTTATCCCGGAAGATAGCAGAAAACCATTTTTGGAAGCAATGGAGTCTATCGCAAAGCTTGCGAGCGCAGGAAAAGCTGACAATAACGGAAATATGGACTATGGAGTAGGGAAAGGTACATATCTTGGACATGGTAGCAATATTGTAAAGACTACAAATGCGCTTGATATGATGAGGACGATGGACGGCAGTGCATACACGGAATATCAGAAGATTAGTAAAGAAAGCAGCAATGAGGACAGACAGCTTAATGCATTAAAATACCTTACAAATTGGTATGAAGGGGCAGTGAAAAAGAATCCTTCGATGGTTGATAATTACGAAAAGCAGTCGGAGGAATATGTGGAGAAAAATGTAAAAGATCAGAAGCTGGATGCAACTTTTTCAGATATAAAGACAGAAAATAAAGCGGCTTTTTTTGAAAGTCTGAAAGTGTTCCAGAATAATAATCCTAATTTTCTCTCATCTATCATAAATCGGGAGCTGGCATCTAAATTTTGGAGCATTTGATAAACGTAGATTGGAAAAGTTATAATTGCTCGGAAAATGGAAGATAACAACAATAAAGTGTAGAGTGTGCCTTTCACATAGGGACACTTGTTACAAGCAATATTGTAAATGATACAAGTGGAGATTAAGGCACAAATATGATAAAAAAAAAAATATTTCAGAAATGTTGACTTCTTTAATTGAGGAGTATCGTTTTAATAAAAATACTCTTTCAAAATATTTAGAAATAACTGAAGAAACAGTAGATTGAGTAGTAATGGGCAATGTGGAATGTTTGCCAGATGATCCTGTATTGCGTCTTAAAATACTTAGTAAAGCAGGATTTCTGTATTTTGGAGCGATTGAAGATAAGGATAGGCAATTAAGCGGTTTTTTGGAAGTGCTTGTTTCCTATCATGGCATATCCAAGCTAACGATAGCAAAAATGGCTGGTGTTGAGGAAAATGATATTGACAGGCTTTTAGCCAATCCACCAGAAAAGATTGAAATCGAAGTAAAGTATAAAATTGCTGTGACGGTTATGGAACTGCGATTTTGGCTAAAAGATTGTGAATCACCGATATAATCGGGATTTGTGAGTAGAGGGCACTTATGAAAAATAAAAGTATCAATCAAGTTTCTATAATAAATGGTGAAGATGGTCCCACAAGTGTTTTTATATTTGGAAGCTCAAAAGCAATCTCTAAAGATTAGAATCCGAAATGCTATCTATCAATCCAGACGAAAAAGGATAGGAAAAGAGAATAGCGGCCAACCCGCATACCCTTGCGGAAGTGGTGCAATACGCAAAGGAACATTATGATTTAGTGGAAATCAATCCTGCCGCAACAAATTGGATAGAACGACAGAAAAATCTAAAAGCTAGTTTGATTATGCAGCATAAACCAGAACTTTTGGGCCAAAGGAAGGATATTCCAAAACCAGATTTTCATAATGAAGAATCTGTTAAAAATTTTTTGAATGAAATGGAAATTAGAAATAAATTGATTGACCAAATGCCTGATAATGTAATTCCCATGGATTTTCATTTATATGAAATAAAAATTGGTGAGGATTTAATGGAAATAGAGGTAGATTATACCTGGAATATATTTGGAATATCTTACTCTGGAAATAAGTCGGTCATAAAAAGGTTTAAGAAAATAGCCAGAGATTTATATTGTTATTATGGTGTCAGTGAGGAGGATATAAAGAACCGGACAAAAAGATATTCTTCACTGGTAACGGAATTGAGTTCATAATTCAGAATTTTAAATAGAAGTAGGATTTCTGTATTTTGGAGCGATTGAAGATAAGGATAAGCAATTAAGCGGTTTTTTGGAAGTGCTTGTTTCCTATCATGGCATATCCAAGCTAACGATAGCAAAAATGGCTGATGTTGAGGAACAGGATATTGACAGGCTTTTAGCCAATCCGCCAGAAAAAGTTGAAATCGAAGTAAAATATAAAATTGCTGTGACTGTTATGGAACTGCGATTTTGGCTAAAGGATTGTGAGTTATCTGTATAATTGTGAGGGCACTTAACGGTGAAATTTATTTCTTGGAGATTTATGACGATATATACCATATAACATTGAGTTAATTCTAAACGGATTTTGAATTTATTTACAAGGAGGTTTTTATATGTCAATGAATATCAGCGGATTAGGTAACACGTATAATGGCATCAATACAAATAGCAAACAATATAAGGCTTTGAAAGAAAAAGGCTGGTTATCTGGTATTATGCAAAATGAAGCCATGATGTCAGCAGAAGAAAGATTGATATATGAAACATTCGGTGGAAGAGATACCATTATTAAGAATCTGATGAAGCAATTTGATTCGGATGGCGATTTACTGAATGCAAATGGAGTGGCGGGAATGGATGTTACCGGAAAAGGTACATCATGGCAGCAGCTCACGAGTGTATCCGAGGAATATCGTCAAAAGATGTTTGATAATGTGAAGAGGGAATTTATTAAGGAAAACGGTATTTCAAATGGTGATACAACTAAGCGTTCAGATATTTTTAAGGATTATCAGTTAAGCGTAAGTAAAGACAAACGTTTAAGTGGTACATGGACTTTAGAGCAATACGAAGGACAGTATAGAGCTGCTATGTATGCAGCAGTGAAATCGGCTAATCCAAATTGGAAGCCGGGACAAAAGTTTGATACAAGCATTCTTGATAACGTTACAAGAGAATCAGTGGAATCTACGCTTGTCAAAATGGTAATAGGTTAGTTCGCAATTCTATTGATGTATCAGTATAGAATACAACATCTTTGGTGCTAGAGATACGGTCAAATAAGCTGCTCCATCATGGGAAAAGTATAAAATTAGGAGCTTTAGATAATATCACAAGGGAAAAGTTTTCAAAAACTTCTGGTAACTCTTTGAAATACATATCATATCAATAGATACGATAATATAAATTATGTTTGTATTTGTTGATAACAGGTTTATATCGGAAAAATTGTAAATTTATTTTCTATGTGAATTTTCATTTTTGTAGGGCTGGCATTAGACCAGCCCTTGATTTCATTATAATAGATAAAAAGATATTGAATATATATGCACGGTAAAAAGACGATTCTCAATAAATGAGATTGGGAAAAAGTAACCTTAGTGCTGTTGAAAAAATCACCATAGTTCTAATGAATCTTCTGCATCTACCCATATCTGCATTGTTCCATCAAGATATAATTTTGCATATTCAAGCGGTTTATCAATGGCAAATGCGTTCAATGCACAGTCTGATCCGGGTGTGGTTTTTAAATCCTTTTCGGCTTCCCAACAGTCAATGCGGAGCATATAACCAGCAGAAGTATAAATATCAATGCTGTTTCTGTGTGGATTGTATTCTGCAAATATTGTTCTCATCGTATAGAATCTCCTTATCATTCAATCAGTCATTTGTTAAAAATCAGAAGCATTTCAATCAGTTCACCATGTCACTTTTATTTTGTGTTATACTGTTTTATAGATTTTTCTTGCCCTTGTATTTGCCCTTATCAGAGTTCGTAAACACTGACGGGACGATATAACACAAGGGAAACAATAAGGGAAAGCTCAATCGAAATTTGTAGGATTAGTAAATCTCGATTTTGGGAAATACAAGAATGTGTCTCATTATGGTTTTAATGCGGTTTGTAAGGAGAAACAATATGATTGGGTTTGTTATTGCTTGCCACTTAGCGACAGCCCCTAAAATGGCGCAAAAAAACAGAGGCCCTTATTCTGGAACCTCCGTCCGCATGAATAAACTGGTCAACTGAAACGTCAAACATGGTAATGAGTTTAACAAAAAGGTCGAAGCTGGGATAATGACCTTTGTTCTCAATATTCATAATGGTACGGGAGTCACGGTCTACTAATTCCGCAACGTAGGCTTGTGTCCAGCCCTTTTCTTCTCTGGCTCTTTTGAGAGCTGCCCCGAGGCCGTGAAAGTCAAACCTTCTTTCATCTTGGTTCATTCTCATATCACCCTATATCATTGTACATTTCGGGTTGGATTATGAGAATGTAATGAAACTTTATGTAAGGTAGTATTTCATTTCACTATTCACTTGTAAAATCTTGATGTAAAAGCCAACATGCTATACAATTTATGAAGAAATAATTTTTTCAAAAATTCGTCCGCTGTAACATTTCACGGACATTTGCCTGTTATACTATCTACAAAAAGCAAAGGAAGTGAGGATATGAAGCAGATTTTAATTGTCGAGGACGACAGTTTTTTGAATAAGATGTTGGCCTATAACCTGACCGCAGACGGCTACGGCGTGACTTCTGCCCTAAATGCCAGAACCGCAGCCGAAGCCATCCGCCAGCGGGAATTTAATTTAGTGCTGCTGGACATCAACCTGCCGGACGGGAACGGCTTTGAGCTGTGCAAGCTAATAAAGCCTCAGCACCCGGACGCCATCGTAATATTCCTGACCGCCAACGATCAGGAGAGCGACCAGATACGGGGTTATGAGGTGGGCGCGGTGGACTACATCACAAAGCCCTTTGTGATTGGGGCCTTGCAGCGGAAAATCAAAGCCATGTTCGCCATGCTGGAACACCACAAACCGGCCAAGGACATTTACGACGACGGGCGGCTGTTTCTGGACTTCTCGGAGCAGACGGCTTCCTTAAACGGCAAGCCCCTGACTCTATCCCCGATGGAGTACAAAATGCTGAACCTGTTTCGTAAAAATCCCCGGCAAGTGCTGACCCGTGGGCAGCTTTTGGAAAAGCTGTGGGATATAGACGAGCGGTTTGTGGACGAACACACCCTGACAACCTCCATCAGCCGTATTCGCAGCAAGATTGAAGCCGACGGCGGCGCGCCCTACATCAAGACCGTTTACGGCATGGGCTATCAATGGACGGGAGGCGAGGCAAAATGAAGTTTCAAAACCTCTCGGTAAAGCGGCTGTTTGGCCGGGTGGCAATAGGGTTTGCCCTCTCCATGTCCGGGATCACCATAGCCCTTTTTCTTGTGACAAAACAGACGGCGGCACTGCTGACGGGCGGAGCGATGCTGCTGTGCGCCCTTGCAGGGATCTTTGTACTGACGCAGGCATTTGGAAAGCGGTTGTCGCAGTTTACCGTAGACCTGTGCCAAACCTTAGACCACATGATCACCGGAAACGAAGCGCCCCAGCGGCCAGAGGACAGCGAAACCCAGCTTGCCAGAATCGGACACCGGCTGGCAAGGCTTTACCAGATCATGCAGGAGAACCGTCGCCGGGTGGACGAGGAACGGCAGGAGTTACAGACCCTTGTATCGGATATTTCCCATCAGGTGAAAACGCCGGTAAGCAATCTGAAAATGGCGACGGACACCCTGCTGGAAAAGCCTATGACCGAGGCGGAGCGTACCGATTTTATCCGTGGAATCCGCACCCAGACAGATAAACTGGACTTTCTCTTTCAGGCTCTTGTGAAAACCTCACGGTTGGAAACGGGCGTAATCCAGTTGAATAAGAAACCGGGCCGCCTCTTTGATACCGTGGCACAGGCCATGAGTGGGATCGTGTATGCAGCGGAGAAAAAGGAAATCGCCGTGTCCGTGGACTGCCCGGAGGATTTGACCGTTTCCCATGACAGCAAGTGGACATCGGAAGCCCTCTTTAACCTGCTGGACAATGCGGTGAAGTACACCCCGGCAGGCGGGAAAATCGCTGTGTCGGTGGTGCTGTGGGAAATGTATGTGGAGGTCAAAGTGACCGACACCGGCAAGGGCATTTCCGAAAGCAATCAGGCTGCCATCTTCCGGCGCTTCTATCGTGAGGAAGAAGTACACGAACAGCAGGGCGTGGGCATTGGCCTGTATCTGGCCCGCGAGATTGTAATGCGGCAGGGCGGCTATGTCAAAGTGGTTTCGGAGCCGGGCAAGGGTTCGGAATTTTCCATTATGCTGCCTACAAAATGAAAGTAAACAAGCGAGGTGTTTCTATTATGAATGAACGAGAAAAAATAATCCGACTGTGGTTTGATATGTGGCTTTATCAGAAAGATATGGGCATTGATGATATTTTTGCGGAAGATGTACTCTATACAGAAAGTTGGTGTCCCCAGTATAGCAATCGTAAAACAGTAAAACATTGGTTTCAGGAGTGGAATACCCGTGGAAAGGTGGTAGTTTGGGAAATCAAGCAATTTTTCCATAAAGAAAATCAAACGATTGTAGAGTGGTATTTCAAAAATGGAATGAACAATGGGGATATAGAGGAATTTGACGGTATTTCTTTGATTGAATGGACAGAGGACAATAAAATAAAATCATTAAAAGAGTTTGGGTGTAACCGTAATACCTACAATCCTTATCAAGAAAGCGATACTCCTCAATTTAGAAATCAAAAGGCGAATTGGTTTTAGAACAGATCATGAGCTACGGCGGACGGCCATTTCCGGCTGCCCGCCGTAAATTTTTTGAAATGTCCGAGCGTTGTAACATTTCACCCCGATTTTCAATGAAATTTTTGGGCCGCTGTAACATTTCGCGGACATTTGGGTTTTACAATACCCTTATCAGCAGGCAGAAAGCCTTGAAAGGAGTTTTGAGTATGAGCATTTTACAGACTATCGACCTGAAAAAGTATTACGGCACAAAGCCGAATATCACCCGCGCCCTTGACGGCGTGAACTTCTCCGTAAATGACGGTGAGTTTGTGGCCGTTGTGGGAACCTCCGGCAGCGGCAAGTCCACCCTGCTTCACATGATGGGCGGGCTGGACACTCCCACCAGCGGAACAGTGATTGTCCGGGACAAAGAGCTGTCGAAAATGAACGACGAACAGCTCACCATCTTCCGCCGCCGCAACATCGGCTTTATCTTCCAGAACTATAACCTTGTTCCCATCCTGAATGTGTATGAGAACATTGTCCTGCCGGTGGAGTTGGACGGGGACACGGTGGATCAGAAGTTTTTGGACGAGATCGTTCATCTGCTGGGGCTGGAAGATAAACTGAAAAACATGCCGAACAATCTTTCCGGCGGACAGCAGCAGCGTGTGGCTATCGCCCGCGCCTTGATTACCAAACCGGCTATTGTGCTGGCCGATGAGCCAACCGGTAACCTTGACAGCAAGACCAGCGCCGAGGTGCTGGGGACTTATCAAGCGCACCAGCGCGGAGTTCCGGCAAACCGTTGTAATGATTACCCACAATGACGACATAGCCCGCCTTGCAGATCGGATTGTCCGCATTGAGGATGGCAGGATTGTGGAATAAGGAGGTGGCAAGCTATGACATGGCCTTTTGAAAATGATACCAGTGACATTGAAAAGAAGCTGGCAAAGCGCAGTTTGCATCGTGAACGGCAGCGTAATTTATTTGCAATCATTGCTCTTGTGCTAACTGCATTTATGATAACTGCGACATTCAGTATTGGTTTTAGTTACTTTGAAACCTACCAAATGCAACAAATTCGGTTAATGGGAACTACCGCTGATGTCGGAATCACAAATGTCACAGAAAATCAGTTGGTTGAAATTTCAAAATCAAACCTTGTCCTTGACGTAGGTATACAGCAGCGTTTAGGCAGTGTTGATACAGAGCAACTGCAAAATGCGAGATTAGGTATAGTTTGGATAGATGATACCGAGTGGGGAACCCACCGTCTGCCTACTATATCAAGTGTTGTAGGAAATTACCCATCAAGTAAAAACGAAATTATGCTACCTACATGGGTGCTTGAACAGATGGGCATTTCTGATCCGCAAATAGGGATGGAGATTGTGTTGTCGTACCAAATTGGCGATAGCTATAATTATGTCTCAGACACCTTTTTGCTGTCGGGCTACTATACGGACTACATTCCAATGCGCACAAATAATCGTGGTTATGTTTATGTTTCATCCGCTTTTAAGGATAGCTTAAATGTATCACTGGATAATAGTGTTACGGCAATGATCCGTTTTCAAGGCAATGATAATGCTGACAAAAACTGTGAAAGATTGCGGCGTGAGATTGACTTTACAGAAGGGCAAACATTTGAAATTGTACCATTAGAACAGGCAAATGGTGGAACTATTATTTTAGCTGTAATAATTTTAGCAGTTTTTATATCCTTTAGCGGCTATCTGCTGATTTATAATATTCTTTATGTCTCTGTCGTAAAAGATGTGCAATTCTATGGCCGTCTTAAAACGATTGGAACGACCCAAAGGCAGATAAAGAGAATTATCTATAAGCAGGCAATCAGAATCTCTTGTATTGGTATTCCGATTGGTCTGTTACTTGGTGCGGTTGTTTCCTTTGGCATTGTTCCTTACTTCCTGAATATGATGTATTCAACAAATTCTGATGTGGGAACAAAAGTATCTTTTTCGCCGTTTATTTTCATAGGAGCGGCCATATTTACGTTCATTACCGTTATGATTGCAAGCATGAAGCCCGCCCAAATTGCCGGAAATGTTTCACCAATAGCAGCACTCCAATATACAGCAGCCAGCACAAAGAGCAGCGCCAGAAATTGTAGCAAAATGAAGTTGTCCAGAATGGCATGGAACAATGTCTTTCGTAATGCTAAGAGTACAACCCTTGTTTTTGCATCGCTTTTTTTCGGCCTTTCCTTGTTCCTTGTCGTCACAGGGCTATTACATGGTTTAAGCCCGGAGAATTATGTGAGCCAATGGGGAGTAAGCGATTTTGCACTCACATATAGTATCCACGAAAGAGAAGATTTAATTTCCAGCGAAATGGTTTCAGAGATTGGTCAGCTTGACGGCATTGAGAATTTGAGGTTGACCTATGCACCTTATCCTCAAGTAGCAGCAGATGTTGTATATGACGATGCTGTATTTCACGAGTTTCTTGCGTCATTAGACGGAGTAAACGGCATTGATTTTTCTGATCCGGCAAAATTAGAAAATTATCAGCAAAACTTTTTTAGCGGGGTTTTTGGAATTGACAGTGCATATTTGGAAGAAATCAATAAAACCTTAAACTTGCCTATTGACACGTCTGCCTTTGAACAAGGAAAGGTTGTGCTGCTGTCCAAAACAGTAGAAGACCTTATTCAGCCGGGGCAGGAAATAACAATCCAGACGCAGAACGGACAGCATTCCTTTATTGTAGCGAACGGTTATTTGAATGAAGGGTTTCGAGCAGGAGGAGGCAATGAGAGAGGGACGGCTCCTGATTTGTATATTAGTCAAACAGCTTTGAAAGAACTCTTTCCGCAATATAGAGTGTTCCGCGTGGCCTTTGATACGGATGGTCAACATGACGAAAGTATACTGCAAGAATTAAAGCAAATCACCGCATCACAAGCTAACATTGATATTATATCCCGATATGAACGGCGAGAAGAAATGCAGGAATATCTCATTACAGCAAAGGTTTTAGGAACAGGGTTGTCCGTGATCCTGCTGCTTGTTGGTGTCATGAACTTTGTCAATACAATGGTTGTCAATGTAAATACTCGGCGCTATGAATTAGCTGTTCTTGAAAGCATTGGAATGACAAAGCGACAAATCAAACAAATGCTACTTATGGAAGGTTTCTATTATTGGGGCATTTCCCTTTCCCTTGCAGTCACTATTGGAACAGCAATCTTCATCTTGCTATATATGATCTTTAGCAAGGTGGCCTATTATGCTGTTTTCTCCTATCCATTTATCCCACTGGTGCTGGTGTCTGGACTGGTGTTGCTAATCTGCCTTATTGTGCCTATATGGGTCTACAAAACTGACGTTAACCTTCCAGTTGTGGAGCGATTGCGGTTGACAGAGTGAGTTTAATCAAATAGCAAAATGTATTTATTTTTGATTACTCTTGGAGAACCAGTCTCTTATCCTGTCAATCAGGTTGACGGCTTTGAATTGACCATTGAAAAGCCCACATGGTCTCCGTTTAATGGATATACCATTCGCTGGGCTGTTACTGCGAATTCTAAAGAAATCTATTCCTTCGGTGAGGATGGTAGTCCTGGCTTTGAGTATCTCGAACGCCACATTGAAGGGCAATGGTATCGTTTGACATATTCGCAGGATATATTTCCTTTTAATAATTTAGAATTCTCATTGGGTGGAGACAGTACGGGCTTGCAGGGAAGTATTGTTCAAAAATATGATTATTATGGAACTCGCTTGGAGGCGGGAACCTATCGTGTAGTATTAGAAATGAAGGCAAAGGACGGAACACCGCATTATTTGGCGGCTGAATTTGATGTTGAGTAAATAAGCAGAAAGACAACTTCAAGTTTGTAAAACTGATGGAATAAAAAAATGTAAAGCTGGGAGCATTAGCTTACGGCTTTTTAAGTTAAAGCAAATAGAAGTAAATAATGGTCAAAAAACAATCGACACCCGACCTCACACACGTTATAATATAGATAATCTAATAAGAAAACAGTGTTATCATTACTGCATTGCTAAATGAGAATGGTAGCCATAAATATGAATTCGTAGGAACGGAATGGTTGAATCCTCAGGGTGACAATGTCACTCATTTGTCAGCGAGAGGTGCTTAACTTAGATGATTTTCAGTTTTCTTATTTTGACATGGATTTACAGGAAAGTCAGTAAAATCAAGTTGTTGCTTGACTTATGTTGACCAAGAAAAACATAGATTTTCTGTAGTGACTTGAACTCCTAAGCGCTAGTTGTGGGTTCGATTCCCGCTGGGAACATCGATTTTTTGCAACAATGATCGTAAAAATTCATTGTTGCATTTTTTATTTTATGGTGCTTGCGAGCACCGAAAAATTATAAAAATGAGTAATTGGAGCACCGAAAAGACAAAACGGGCACCGAGAACTAAATCTATCCAAGCACCCAATGGAGATAACTAAAGTGTAGGATAAGATTTAGGTTGTCAATGAATGTAAAAATGGTTTTCTTGCTTGAAGAAAACAGGCCTGACGAAGTATCGCTCAGATTAGATTAAAAATTCTAGTCTGGGCGATTTTTTTTCGTTCAGGGAAAAGGAGGAAGTGTCATTGACAGAAAAGACGGATATCAGAGATTCGGATGAAAAAGTAGTTGAAATTGAAATGGGACGGTTGGATAAGAAAAAATGCAGTTCACAATTTACTCTCAGCAGTGATTGTATTCGCCGTTTTTGTGAAAAATATAGAGAAGCTCGTATTATTTTGATTTCCTCTTGGAAGAATGGCTTTATCTCATCTCACAATGAGAAAAATACGCCACAAATAAAAGAATTAGAGGCACAACTGGACCGTTATGGCATTCGCATTGTAGGGAAAGTGTGTGATAATCGATATAGGGATTATGCTGTCAGGGATTATTTGAAAGAACATCCCTCTATAAAGGAATACGTCGTAGTAGATGACGATATTAAGGAATATTCATCGAAAGATATCCCCCATTTAAGATTGGTAGACAGTAAGGTAGGGTTTCGGTAAGGAAAGGAGAAAAAGATGAAAGTAGAAAATACAGAAAACAATAGAAAAATTCAACAGGTAGCAGCAACTATGGCGATTGAGGATATGTATATGAGTAAAGATTGTTTACAAGGACTTATCGATGTGGCTAATGGAACAAAGCAAGGTGTAATGGAGGAACTGAAAGCAACGGATATGATGAGATGGATAGGATTGATGAATAACATTCGAGCCTGTGCCGATGAGATTGTATTGAATGATATTGTGTATTCCTAACGGATACCAACCGAAGAAAGAACTGCTGTCAAACCGATGGCAGTTTTTCTTTTTCGGCAAGTATTCAAGAAGTCATTAAGTTGCGAGTATAATCGAAGTGGTAGAAAAGTTACCTATTATATCGGTTGTAACTTTTTTATGAACTCTATTGACAAGAAAACTTGGTATATATATAATTAAAATATGCAAAGAGAACTTGTCATGGAGGTGTTTTTATGAAAAAGGACGAAATCTTAAATGCAAGCAGAAAAGAACATCGCAATAAGGACTTGGCTGAAATGGAAGTGGTATATCAAGCCGGAAGTCACGCAAGCAGAGTTGGTGCTTTAGTGTGTTGTTTGCTTTCGCTGTTATCTTCTGTGCTTGCTCATACTATGATTTACAGTCCGTGGGTTATATACTTCAGCATTATTGCAACACAATGGTTAGTTCGTTTTACCAAAATGAAGAGAAAGAGTGATTTGGTCTTGACCGTTCTGTTTTTTGTGCTTTCCATTTTGGCATTTGTTGGATTTGTTAGCCATCTTTTAGAGGTGAGAATATGAAAGAACAATTACAACTGAAAAATCACTTAAAGGAAGTTCGCACAGAAGCAAATCTTTCTCAAGCTCAGCTTGCAGAAATGGTAGGGTATCAAGAAATACCATTAGTTCTATTGAAACAGGACAGTTTAATCCAACTGCAAAATTGGCTCTAATTCTTTGTATTGCATTGGACAAAAAATTTGAGGAACTATTCTATTTTAGGAGGTCATTATGGAAAATATTATAATGTTGATTTTGGGAGTGTTCATATCTGTTGTGGGAATTGTAAATATCAAAGGCAATATCAGCACGATTCACTCTTATAACAGGCGAAAAGTAAAGGAAGAAGATATACCAAAGTATGGAAAAACAGTCGGGACAGGAACGCTGATTATAGGAATATCTCTTGTATTAGGTTTTATTGTTTCGTTTTGGAGTGAAATAATTATAGATTATATCATTCTTCCAGCAGTTATTGTCGGATTAGGCTTTATATTGTATGGACAGTTCAAATACAATAAAGGAATTTTTTAAGAATCAGGGAGGTATAAAGATGGAATTGAACACAATATCAGGTCTGGCGATAGCGGGAGTTATCTGCTCCGTTGTCCTCTCGATGGGGGTACCGATTGCTTTGTTCATTGCAGGAAGGGTGAAGCTTAAGGCAAGGATTTCCTCGTTCTTTATCGGAGCAGGAACCTATCTGCTGTTTGCCATGCTGTTGGAGCAGCAGCTGCATGTTCTTGTCATTCAGTTCTGCGGATTGAACGCACAGAGCAGGCCATGGCTTTACTATGTGTACGCGGCTTTGGCTGCAGCGGTTTTTGAAGAGACCGGAAGACTGATTGCCATGAAGTTCTGGATGAAGAAATGGCTGGATTTTCCAAATGCACTGATGTATGGAATCGGGCATGGCGGTGTGGAGGCCATTCTGCTCGGAGGACTCTCCGGAATCAGCAATCTTGTGTCCATGCTGATGATCAATAGCGGAGCCATGCAGAATACGCTGGCGGCACTTCCTGCTGAGTCTGCAAACCAGATCGTGTCACAGCTGTCGGCCCTATGGACAACACCGGCACCACTCTTTTTTGTAAGCGGAATCGAAAGAATCAGTGCCATCATTCTGCATATCGGGTTGTCACTGCTGATCTATCGGACGGTAAAGGCAGGCAAATGCAGGACAGCGGCTTTTACAGCGGTTCTTGCATATGGGATTCATTTTATCGTGGACTTCTTTGCCGTGGCAGGTCCGGCGCTTCTTCCCATCTATGTGATTGAAGGTGGTGTCTTTGTGATGGCAGCCGGAACTCTTGTTATGGCGTTGAAGATGGGAAGGATGGAAGAACTGTGAATTCCAGTTTGCAGAACTAATAGAGAAGTAACATATAAAACAATAAATATGGTCAAAAAAAATCATCGACATCCGACCTACAGCACGTTATAATATAGTTAATCTAATAAGAAAACCAAGTGATCATTGTTACAAAGCTGAATCGTAATGGTGGCCAACCGAGTGAACTCGATGGAACGGAATGGTTATATCCTCCGGGTGCTCCGAGCACCGGACGAGCACCGAAAGGTGCTTTACAGAGATGAAAACAGGTTTTCTTATTTTGACAGGGAGTAACAGAATAGTTAGGAAAACCAAGGATTTCCTTGACTTAGGTTGACTAATCATTGTATGTATTTACAGTGGTATCTCGAGCTCCTAAGACTCTATTGTAGGTTCGATTCCTATAGGAGACGCTCATTTTTAGCGGTAATGAAGATAGTTTCATTGCCGCTTTTTTCATTATAGAACCAAATAGATGAATGAAATTCATTTGACAAGTGCATAATATGTAGTATAATAATGAAATATAAAATTTCAAATATGTGAGGTAAAGCGTATGTTATATGACTATATATTAAAAAATTACGAAAAAGATGAGCCAATCTTTTTGTCAGAGCTTCCAGGAGATTCCAGAGACTACGTTCGTCAGGAAATGAAAAAGCTTGTAGATGACGGAAAATTAGAGCGTTTATTTAATGGAGTCTATTATTTATCGTATACAACAATCCTGGGGACTAAAGGGAAGATGTCAATAGACAAATATGTGGATAAAAAATTTATTAAGTCCAATGGCAGAGTGACTGGATATATTACCGGAATTCAGCTTGCAAATATGTATGGATTTACGACTCAAACACCGGCCTGCATAGAGGTGTGTTCAAATGAAGCAACTACAAAACAGAGAAAACTTTGCATTGATGGTAGAAATCTGATTGTTTATAAACCTATTACCGAAATAACAAAGGAAAATCAGACAGCTCTGCAGTTCTTAGATCTGATGACCACCATCGATAAATACAGTGAGATTTCAGGTAATTTATTGAGAATGAAACTAAAAGAATTTGTAAATATCCTAAATGTGGATTTTTCTATTGTAAAAAGATACATTGCGTTATTCCCGGATCGGGTGTACCGGAATATTTATCAAGGAGGACTGATGGGTGAGCTGGTATAGCGAATATAGGAATGAATGGAAAGAAATCATAGAGGCAGTGGCTCGCGAATGTAAAAGAGCTGAACTTATGGTTGAGAAGGATACGGTGCAATCAATGTTTCTATTGGAACTATCGAAGATTAATCTTCCGTTTGTGTTCAAAGGTGGAACCTCTTTGTCAAAAGCATATAATCTGATAGATCGGTTTTCTGAAGATATTGATCTGTCGATGAATCGAAAACCGACGCAGACTGAGAGAAAGGCATCAAAAGAGCATATTGTAGAAATTGCAAAATCATTAGGGATGGAGCTTACAAATCCAGATCAAATTAAATCAAGATATGATTACAATATGTATGTATTTAGCTATGATTCTCTTTTCTCAGAGAAACCAATGGAAATTATAGTGGAGACCAGCTACTATCAGACAGTATACCCTGCTGAAAAACATGAAGTTGGAAGTTTTGTGGGAAAATTCTGTAAAGATAATGGGATATCACTTCCAATTCCGTTTGAAGCAGCGACAGTTATTATGAATGTACAGTCATTGGAGCGAACATTCATTGATAAGATATTTGCAATCTGTGATTACCGCATCCAGAATATGCAGGATAGAGATTCGCGCCATTTATATGATATCTGTAAATTACTTCCGGTAATAAAAATGGATTTGAAACTGGACGAGCTAATTGATACTGTTAGAAAAGATAGAATGCATTCAAAGAACAATCCGTCTGCTCAGCTGGAATATAATATTCCAGAAATGTTAAAGGAGATAATTTCCAGTCGATTTTATGAACCTGATTATCGAAATGTGACCCAGAAATTATTGTATGAAGATATCAGTTATGATTATGCAATCGAAAATGGTATTGCAGTGGTAGCGGAGTCGGAGGTGTTTTTGTATAAGAAAAAATAAACATTAAATAATCATTACTGTAAAATGTCAGGTAATGGTAGCCATCATTTATATATAAAAGGAACAGGTTGACTTTACCCTAATGGTGGAAAATCCACCATTTTTCCACCCAAAATAAAAAATAATGAAAATAAGTAATACTATTAGGTGATTCATAAAAGTCTGCTATTTCCCAAATGTTTTAGAATTTCTTCCGGCAGATGATGCTGAGAAAAAAACGCCCATTGTTCTGACGGTAGATGAGTACGAGACAATCCGTCTTTTGGACAAGAAAGGTTATAGTCAGGAGCAGTGTGCAGAATCTATGCAGATCGCAAGAACGACGGTTCAACGGATTTACGAGATTGCCAGAAAGAAAATAGCAGATGCTCTCATTGATGGACATCCGCTTAAAATTGAGGGCGGGGATTTCAGAATCTGTGACGGTCAGAGCAACGACTGCAGCTTTGGAGGATGTTATAAGCAGGAGATTTACCAAAAATATGCAGTAGAAAAAGGAGAAGGTATCATGAGAATAGCAGTAACATATGAAAATGGACAGATTTTCCAACACTTTGGACACACAGAGACATTTAAGATTTACGATGTAGAGGAAGGAAAAGTGCTACATTCAGAAGTAGTAGATACGAATGGAAGCGGACATGGTGCATTGGCAGGAGTTCTTAATGCCTTAAATGCCGATGTTTTGATTTGCGGCGGAATCGGAGGAGGTGCCCAGACCGCATTAGCGGCAGCAGGAATTAAGCTTTTCGGAGGAGTTTCAGGAGATGCAGATAAAGCGGTAGAAGTTTTTATCAATGATACACTTGATTATAATCCGGATGTGAAGTGTTCTCACCATGAGCACAACCATGGGGAAGGACATACGTGTGGTGAGCATGGATGCGGAAGCCATAGCTGTCATTAAGAAGAATAGCAAAAATAACAATACGAAAGGATGTGTCAAGGTAATGGAATGTATAATATTATTAATGAAAATGTAAAGCATTGTGTATAGAATAAAAACGAAAGTGAAGAAAAATGACAAAGGAAGAATTATATTTAAGTATACTCGATAATATTCAGGATGGAGTGTATTATGTGGATATACATCGAAAAATTAAATTCTGGAATAAGGGAGCAGAACAGATAACCGGTTATCAGGCAGATGAAATGTTAGGTTTGGAGTGTTCGGAATCTAAACTGAATCACATTGATGAATTTGGGAATCATCTGTGCATCACAGGTTGTCCGTTATTTGCAACGAATATAGATGGTGTTGTCCGCACAGAAAGAGTGCTTGTGAGGCATAAAAACGGATATCGGATTCCTCTTCTTGGAAGAAACATGGTTTCCACGGATGTGTCAGCAGAAAATATTTGAATGGAAAGAATATGTAAAGGGAAAATATTATGGAATATTCAGCAATTTATCATGACATGGACAAAAGATTCTGTTACGCAATTGATAAGGATCTGTTTGTGATACGTGTGCAGGTTAAAAAAGATGACATGAAGGAGATTATCCTTCACTGTGAAGATAAGTATATACCAATGGAACGCAAGGATACGAAAAAGACCATTCTGATGAAGAAGATTGCCACTTCACAGTTTCATGATTATTATGAAGCACAGCTTCAGATGCATCTGATATGTCTCAGATATTATTTTGAATTTACGGACACGCAGGGTGAAAAAATATATTATGGCAATTATGAGTTTTATAAGGAATGCATCACAAACAGGGACAGAATGTTTGATTGCCCGCAGAATCTTCGGGAAGAGGAAATGTTTGAGGTGCCGGACTGGGCAGCAAATAAGGTCGTGTATCAGATTTTTCCGGCCCGTTTTGCAGCATCACAACAGGTAGATAAGGAACAATGGTATAAAGCACCAATTTCGTCTATGGATGATCTGCATGGTGATCTCAGAGGAATTATTGAACATCTGGATCACGTTCAGAATCTGGGAATCGATGTTTTGTATATGACACCTATCTTCAAATCATATTCAAGTCATAAGTACGATATCATCGATTATTATCAGATCGATCCTTCATTTGGAACGACAGAGGATCTGAGGGAACTGGTGCAGGAAGCTCATAAACGTGGAATGAAAATCGTCATGGATGCAGTGTTCAACCATACAGGAAGAGAATTTTTTGCATTTGAGGATATCATGGAAAAGGGAGAAAAATCAAAATATCTGGATTGGTATTATATTGAGAAATTTCCACTTGAAAGTGAAAGAGGAGAGATTCCAAACTACAAATGTTTTGGCTACTATGGAGGAATGCCTAAGCTAAATCTGAAAAATCCGGAAGTTGAGAAATTCTTTACGGATGTTGCGTGCTATTGGATTAAGGAATGTGATATTGACGGATGGCGGATGGATGTGGGAGACGAGATCAGTCATTATTTCTGGAAGAATTTTAGAAGAGCGGTCAAGGCTGTAAAAAAGGATATGCTGATCATTGGAGAAATCTGGCATTATGCAGGAGATTTTCTTGAGGGAGATGAATGGGATACGGTCATGAACTATCCGTTTTATCTGAATATGATCGATCTGCTGGCAGATGAAAAGATCCACGTCAGTCAGTTTGTACAGAATCTGGGATATTTGAAGGGACGTTTAAATAAAAAATGTTATCCCCTTATGTGGAATCTGATTGACAGCCATGATACAGCAAGATTTTTACATCTCTGTAATGGCAATAAGAAAAAACAGCATTTGGCAGCGGCTTTTCAGCTGTTATTGCCGGGAATGCCTATGATTTATTATGGAGATGAGTTTGCTATGCCGGGAGCAAATGATCCGGATTGCAGGCGGGGCATGTACTGGGATGAAGAATATCAGGACAAAGAGATGTATGAATGGTATAAACAGCTGCTTTGGATTCGAAAAAAACATGCGTGCATTTCAGAAGGCGAACTGATAGGGTCAATTACAAAGGATGAGGAAGAAACAATTGTCCTGATCAGGAAAAATGTCGAAGAGACAATTGCCTTGATTTTTAATTGCAGCAGTAATGCAAAGAACTTTAGTGAGTATGAGGGAAAATATAATTTACTTAGAGATGAGCCGTTTGATGGAAAAGTTGAGGGGCTTGATGCTGCAGTGATCGTACTTTAAGAATGATTCCTGCCTGCGTATATTATTTGCAGACACGGTAATGCTTGGATACGGTTCACAAACCTGCAAAACAGATTGACTACCATGTGCAGCCTGTGCGAAGAATAAATGATACATAGCTGCAGGATCGTATGTAGAAAAAAACAAATATAATATATTTAGACAAACTTTATTTTTTATTTATATATAAACCTGAAAAAGATGGTATTATTGAATATATAAGGAAACTGTCAAAATATACTATATACAGAGGTAGGCGTATGGGTAGATTAGTAGAGTTTCAGAATGTGAAAAAAACCTATCATATGGGAGAAGTCGAAATTCATGCTGTAGATGGCGTGGATTTTGAAATAAACGAAGGCGAATTTGTGGTCATTGTCGGACCAAGTGGTGCCGGAAAAACAACCGTATTGAATATTCTTGGGGGAATGGACAAGGCTACAAGCGGACACGTTATCGTTGACGGTGTTGATATCAGCTCGTTTAATAGCAGGCAGCTGACATCATACAGAAGAGATGACATAGGGTTTGTATTTCAGTTTTATAATCTTGTTCAAAATCTGACTGCACTTGAGAATGTTGAGCTGGCATTGCAGATATGCAAAGATCCGCTGGATGCGAGAGAAGTTTTAACGGATGTCGGATTACAAGACAGAATGTTGAATTTCCCTGCACAGTTATCCGGAGGGGAACAGCAGCGTGTTGCTATTGCAAGGGCACTTGCAAAGAATCCGAAACTTCTTTTGTGTGATGAACCGACAGGAGCATTGGACTATCAGACAGGTAAAGCCATTTTAAAATTACTTCAGGATACATGCAGACAAAAAGGGATGACAGTTGTTGTAATTACTCATAATATGGCAATTGCACCGATGGCAGATCAGGTAATCCGCTTTAAAAATGGACAGGTAAGGAATATTACACGAAACAGTGAGCCAACACCGGTTGAACAGATTGAATGGTAGGTGATTGCTATGAAAAAGAAAGCACTGGCCAAAGAATTTTTTATGTCCATAAAAAAGACATACAATCGATTCATATCTATTTGCCTGATCGTTATGCTGGGGACAGCTTTTTTTGCAGGGGTGAAAGCAGCAGAACCGGATATGCAGGAATCAGCGGATATCTTTTTTGACGACAGTAAGTTAATGGATATCAGAGTGCTGTCTACATTAGGATTAACGGAAGATGATGTTACCGCAATTTCTGCAATTGAAGGTGTAGAATCTGCGATACCTGTGTATACATATGATGTTTTGACGGAGAAAGATGAAAAGCAGCATGTGATCAAGCTAATGTCAGAAACAACAGATATAAATAAAATCACTGTGACAGAAGGCAGGATGCCGCAGGAATCCGGAGAATGTCTGGCAGACTGGCTTTTGGAACAAAATTATGGGTATAAAATCGGAGATAAGATCACAATCAGCTCCGGAGATGACAAGGCAATTGAAGACATTGTCAATACGCAGACATATACGATCACCGGATTCGGAAAATCGTCATATTATCTTGATCTGACAAGGGATTCCAGCACGATTGGTAATGGTTCCATGTCAGGATTTCTGATTATTCCGGAAGATAATTTTACGCTAGAAGCATTTACGGAAATCGATGTTCTTGTTGATGGTGCGATAGCATTGGATTGTTATAGTGATGCTTATGAAGATGCTGTTGATGAAGTTACACAGAAAATCAAAGATATTGCAGGGGATCGATGCGAAATACGATATGCCGAAGTTGTACGTGAGGCACAGGATGCGATAGCTGAAGCTGAGACAGAGGTTTCTGATGGTGAACAAGAACTTGCAGATGCAAAAGAGGAATTAGAGGATGGATGGGAACAGCTTGCAGATGCAAAGAAGGAAGTTGCAGAAGGCCAGACGGAGCTTGCAGATGCGAAAACGCAGGTCAGTGATGGGGAAAAGGAGCTTAATGCAGCTAAGGATAAAGTTGCTGACGGTGAAAAGGAACTGGCAGACGCAAAAACACAGCTTGCAGATGGACAGAATCAGATCAATCAGGCGAAGCAGCAGATTTCAGATGGTGAGGCTTCTATCGCAGCGTATAATACAGAATTAGACAATGGAAGAAAGCAGCTTGAGAGTGCTGCAGGGCAGCTTGCAGATGCGAAAACCGGATTAGAAACATTAAAATCAGGGATTGAGCAGATGGAAAATGCTTTAAATGCCAGTCAGACGGAACTGGATGCTTCCGGTGCGGTTTTAAAACAGGCAAGAACAGAACTTGAAGCGAACCGTGGGCAGATCGATGGTTACAGAACACTTGTTGCAACAATGGATTCACAAATCGCTGAACTTCAGGAAAAGATAGATGAGCTTCAGACACAGATAGACGCTTCTCCGTGGGATAGTGCTAAAATCAGCGAACGAGATGCTAAAATCGCCGAACGAGATGCTAAAATCACACAAAGAGATGCGATGCAGGTCGGTATTGCTGAATTTGATCAAAACGAAGCATTGCTTTTACAAAATGAAGCGGCTTATGAAGAAGGAAAAAAGGCATTAGATGCAAAATGGGCAGAGCTTGCTACATTGAAAAAAACATACGACAGCGGCATGGCAGACTACACGGCAGGTATGTCGGCATATGAAGACAACCTGTCAGAATTAAATGCAAATCAGGCGAAGCTTAATGCACAAAAACAGGTATTAACCGAGTCAAAACAAACCATTGCGGCGAAAGAGCAGGAATTAGCTTCTGCACAAAACACTATTGCAGAAAATGAAGCCTCCTTAGATTCAGCGAAAGCCGAAATCGCAGAAAATGAGAAAAAATTAAATGATGCACAGTCAGAGATAAATAAAAATGAGAAGAAACTGGCAGATGCAAAAAATGAGATCAAAGAAAATGAACAAAAGCTGACAGATGGTCAGGCTGAATATGATGCCGAATATGAAGAAAATCATCAAAAGCTTGAAGATGCGAAGGCTGACATTATCCAGGCGAAAGCAGATCTTGCTGATGTTGATGTACCGGAGTGGTATGTACTCGACCGTAATTATATCACTACCTGTGTTGCATATGCCCAGGATTCAGAACGTATAGGAAATATTGGAAATGTTTTTCCGGTTATATTTTTCCTTGTGGCAGCACTCGTCAGTCTGACAACGATGACGAGAATGGTGGAAGAAGAACGTGTTCAGATCGGTACACTGAAAGCGTTGGGATATAGGAAATCCAGTATTGCAGCAAAATACGTCATGTATGCATTTCTTGCTACGATGTTAGGCGGCACGATCGGTACTTTGATCGGACAGATTATTTTTCCGGCAGTCATTATGAATGCCTATAAGATCGCATATGTTACATTGACAGATTTTGTGACACCGATCCATTTAAAATATTCTCTGATTTCAATGATCGCTGCGGTTGTCAGCACCACAGCTGCTACGCTTGCGGCATGTTACAAAGAACTTCTTGCTGCACCGGCGGAATTGATGAGACCGGCTGCACCTAAAATCGGAAAACGGGTTTTTCTGGAGAGAATTACATTTATATGGAAACATCTTAATTTTTCCAATAAAGCGGCAGTGAGAAATCTGTTCCGATACAAGAAACGTTTGTTTATGACTGTACTTGGCATTGGCGGTTGTATGGGATTACTGCTTGTTGGATTTGGTGTAAAAGATTCCATCATGACGATCGGAGACAGGCAATATAATTTCATTCATACATACCAGGTTAAGATGACACTGGCCGATGCGGATACGGATGAAGAGAAACAGGAAGTTTTAGACAGTGTTCTTAAGGAGCCGACAACAAAGGCAGCTATGCTCAGTCATGAATCTACGATTGATGCATGTTGTGGAGCCAATGGAGAAAAGAAGCAAAGCACGTATTTGTTCATCCCATCCGACGCGGATGAGTTAGATGAATTTGTATCTTTGCAGAATCGTATATCCGGGCAAAAATACACGTTAGATGATGAAGGTGTGGTCATTTCAGAAAAGCTGGCAACTTTGCTGGATGTATCCGAGGGTGACGATATTTATCTTGAGGTTTCAAGCTTAAATTATAAACCTGTTAAGGTAATGCACATTGCGGAAAATTATTATTACCATTATGTTTATATGACACCGGAATGCTACCAGTCATTATTTGGGAAAGATATTGAGTATGATGAAATATTTGTCGTAAATAAAGACCCGGAAGATATTTCTTATGAAAATGATTTTTCGGCAAAATATCTTGATAACAATGCAGTGTCAGGAATCACATTTACGCGTACAATATCAGACCGGATAGAATCAATGATCACAAGTATGAATATTGTTACCTATGTACTTGTTGTGTCTGCAGGACTGCTTGCATTTATTGTTTTATACAATTTAAATAACATTAACATCAGTGAGCGTCAGAGGGAGCTGGCGACGCTGAAAGTGCTTGGCTTTTATGATGGGGAAATATCAATGTATGTATTCAGGGAAAATATTATGCTGACAGTGCTCGGTACAATTTTTGGTATTTTCTTTGGAATATGGCTGCACCGGTTTGTCATCTTAACAGCAGAACTTGATATTATGATGTTTGGCCGGCAGATTTATACAAAAAGTTATATCTATAGTATTTTACTTACAATCGGTTTTTCTATTATTGTGAATATCGTGATGCATTGGAAAATGAAAAAAATAGATATGATCGAATCATTAAAGAGCGTCGAATAACTTCTGCTTGCGTATATTATTTGCAGACAGTATAATCGTATGGTCAGTCAATTGACATATATTAATACTAAGAACTAAGGAAGAACTACTGTATGTTAAATAAAAAAGATTTCTTAAAATATGCATCGACATTAGCATTTCCGATTATGCTCCAAAATCTGATCGGAACATTGGTAAACATTGCCGACACGGTAATGCTTGGATACGTGAGCCAGACTGCCATGTCGGCTTCATCGCTTGCGAACCAGTATACATTTATTCTTTTCTGTTTATATTATGGTATGGCAACAGGTACTTCGGTTTTATGTGCCCAGTACTGGGGAAAAGGTGATAAAAAGACGGTAGAGAAGATTCTGGGTCTTGCAGAACGGATCTCCCTGATTATCTCTCTTATATTTTTTGTTATCTCCTTCACTATGCCAACGGCAATTATGAAGATTTTTACAAACAGTCCTGAGACGATCGCTGCAGGAAGTGAGTATCTGAAGGTGATTTCATTTTCATTTGTATTCATGGGATTCTCACAGATTTTTATGAGTGCTCTTAGAAGCATCGGAAAAATCATGCTGCCATCTGTTACGTATATTGTTTTCTTTGCGTGAATGTATTTTGCAATGCAACCTTTATTTTTGGATTGTTTGGCCTTCCAAAGCTCGGTGTTACCGGTGTAGCACTTGGTACTGTGATCGCCAGAATCTCAGAAGTGCTGATCTGTCTGATTTACTCATTGCGCAGTTCGGACGTCCGATTCAGAATAAAATATTTTTTTGCTAAATCAGATATTCTGTTACAGGACTTTATAAAAATTGCAACTCCGGCGGTGATAAATGACGTTGTCTGGAGCTTTGCCAATTCAGCGTTTGCTGCAATTCTTGGTCATATTGGTGATGATATGGTTGCAGCAAATGCCGTTGCTGTTATGGTGGTAAATATCGGTGCTATCGCCTGCCGCGGTTTTGCCAACGCTACCACGATCATTGTCAGCCAGGAGCTTGGGAAAGACCGCATTGATACAGCCAGAGAATACGGGAAACGAATTTATTCTGGCGATCCGACCTATGATACTGGATTTCTACCGGGATAAATTAACAGAAACGGCTATTTATTATCTTGGCATTTTTATCATTATGACAACCTGGCGTTTTGTGGGCGAAGGTATTAATACCTGTCTTATATGCGGTTGCTTCAGAGGTGGCGGTGATGCCAGGTTTGGAATGATCGTAGATACCATATTTATGTGGCTTGTTGCAGTCCCACTTACCTTCCTTGCAGCATATGTTTTCAAACTGCCGCCTGTCTGGGTATACTTTGTCATGACACTGGACGAGTTCGAAAAAATGCCTGTGGTATTTATTCATTATTTCAGAAATAAATGGCTTACGAATATTACCAGAGATTTTGAGTGATGGCCTCAGAAATAAATGATTGACAAATCAACATGAACAGTGTTCAGAAATAAAAGTGAAAAGAAATGCCATGATGTCAAAGGGAAATTATGAATCGTCTTGCTACTTCAAAGAAGATATATTGGCTGCCAGCAGGAGTTGATCAAGAAAACGGATGGGCGGCTGTAAGCATAAGATCAGTTGCAGCGAAATGTTCCGTTTCAGCCGGTACGATTTATAATTACTACGAATCCAAGGCAGAGCTGCTTGGTGCTACCATCGAGAGCGTCTGGCAGGAAATCTTTTCACCCGGAAGACGAGCAGGTATTTCATGATGTTACAACTTGCATTTCATGGATTTATGAACGGTTCAAATATGGCAATAAGCGGTTTCCGGTTTTTCTCTTTACATTCCTTTGGTTTCATGAAGGAAGGGAAGGATGATGGAAAGAAAAGGATGATGCGTACATGGGGCCATATTTTAAATGGACTATGTGAAGTTTTAAAAATGATCCTAAGATCCGTCCGGGCGTATTCGATGAGAATTTTACAGAAATGCAGTTTGCAGAAATCCTGTTTTCCCTCATGCTGGTGTCAGTGATCCGTGAAGATTATGATCCGTCCTCTGTGTTAATGCTTATCAACAAAACATTATATTAAAAGCAGTTATTGTTCACATTGTGTGTGATCAGTAACGGAAATTCTCCCACTTTGAAAGTGGGAAAATTTTTGAACCAAAATGAACAGTGTTCATATATCGTATTTTTAAATGTTTGCAATTAGGTTGAGACTGTTTTCGCAGTGCAACGTAATTCAATATAAAATTTTAAAATAAGAAAGGAAATTTATCATGCAGGCAATTGTAGAAACTTTATTTGACACCGTATATTTAATCTCGGTAATCACGATCGGAATTTTAATGATCAGAAAGAGCAAAGGAAACCGCCAGTTTACTATGTTTGGAATTATGGCAGTTCTTTGGGAAGTGGAGATGCATTCCATCTGGTTCCACGTGCACTGGCTCTTTGCACAACAGGTCTTGAGAACTTTACTGTACAGTTAGGACTGGGCAAATGGATCACATCTGTAACGATGACAATCTTTTACGTTGTACTTTATCACATCTGGCGTGAACGCTATCAGATCAAAGGTCATAATGCAGCGACAGCAGCTGTTTACGGTCTTGCAGAATTAAGAATTATTTTGTGTATGATGCCACAGAATAACTGGCTTAGTGCATCAGCTCCGCTTTCCTGGGGGATTTACCGTAATATTCCGTTTGCACTGATGGGAATCCTGATCATTGTTTTATTTTATAAAAGCGCAAAAGAGAACAATGACAGATCTTTCCGTTTTATGTGGCTGACAATCGTTTTAAGCTTTGCATTCTATATCCCGGTTGTATTGTGGGCGGATGTCGTTCCGATGATCGGTATGCTGATGATCCCTAAAACATGTGCATATGTCTGGACAGTCGTGATCGGTTACAATGCGATGAAAAAAGAGATTGTTTAAGAAAAACTTTTTTATGTAACAATAAGAGGGCATATGTTCGTCGACGGTGAATAAAGTAATAAAAACGCTGAATTTAAAAAAAACAGTGATTTTCTTTTGGAAAAGTAGTATTATTTCACTGTAGATGAAAGGAGTGTGTGGATATGGAGCCATATAAAGCAAAAAAAATGCCTTTAGAATACAAAATTGATAAAGAAATGCTGATGTTGATATCAGAAGCAAATGTGAAGTATGGGGAATATAAGTCTCTTTTAAACACTTTGGAATTTGATGCAGGTTTCTTCCTGGATTCTGTTATTTTGAATGAAAGTTATAAATCAACACAGATCGAGGGTACCCAGATTTCACAAGATGAGATGTACTACCTGAAGTACATGGAAATAACGGATGATAGCAGAGAAATTCAAAATCTTAAAAAGACAATAGAATATGCATCTTCAAATTTACAGGTGGGAAATAAGATCAGCTATGAGCTTGTCAATGAAATGCATAGGATCATACTGGATAGTGTCCGTGGATCACAGCGAAATCCAGGTCAAATAAGAACTACACAAAATTGGATCGGACCAAGGGGATGTACCATTGATACCGCAACATTTGTTCCGCCAATTCCTGAAGAGGTATATGGATTGCTCAAAAATCTATATGAATACATGAATGATGAATTTGAGGATCCGTTGTTGGTAAATATTGCCTTATCACATATGCAGTTTGAAACTATTCATGCGTATAAGGATGGAAACGGACGTCTTGGCAGAGCCTTGATACCGGTACAAATGGCGATGTTGGATCAAAGCACACCTATTTTGTATATGTCAGAGATACTTGAGTTATATAAACCGTCATATCAGAGAAATCTGATGGAATGTAGACGAGGAAATGTATCCGGATATATTAAGTTCTTCTTACAATGCATTATTGACCAGTGTAATGCATATATTTACAAGTTGGATAGAATCAAAGAAATATATAAAGAAGACATGAAAACTATTGAAGCAATAAAAGGTAATTCTGTTTATAAGATAATGCCGGTTATCATGAAACAGATTGTTTTTACTAAAAAAGAGATTCAAGAGTTATCTGGTGTATCTCCAAATGTTGTTTCAAAAATTATTAATCAGTTAGTTGATTTAAATGTAATTATTCCTGACTCAACAAAAATGAAAAAGGGATATAGATACCAAAAAATATATGAAGTATTTGTTGGAACAAGAGAATTCTAACAAATAGAATGATTCCCCTAAATTAATTAGGTATTGCATCACAGTAGTATAGAACAAGTCCCCTTGCAACTTTCCTGAAACCATGCTATATTCCCATCTTTGACAGTTGGAAAACGAAAAACGGTTGTATAGCTAGTAAAATCAAGGCTGGCAGCCGTTTTTTGTTTTCTGATTTTATATGATGTATAATGAAGCATACAATCTCGCAATGGGATTTTTTAGAAGGAGCAGTAAAAGAATGTCAAAAGATGAATATTTGATAACAGATAAACCTCTTAAAGCGTTGACTATTTTCGCAATGCCAATGATTCTTGGCAGCTTTTTCAGCAAGTCTATAATATGGCTGATTCGATTATCGTCGGTCAGTTTGTCGGTTCTTCTGCACTGGCAGCAGTCGGTGCCTGTGCGGCACTTACGAATGTTTTCATATGTGTGGCACTTGGTGCCGGTGTAGGTGCGGGAGTGCTTGTGAGCCGCTATTTTGGTGCCAGAAATTACAGTAAAATGAAAACGATTGTGTCAACATCACTGATCAGCTTTTGTATTTTAAGCATACTCCTGGGGGCATTTGGATTTGGGTTTTCCCGCCTGATGATGAGCTTGTTACAGACACCTGCTGATATACTGGACGAAGCAGTATTGTATCTGCAAGTCTATTTTGTGGGATTTCCGTTTCTTTTTATGTATAACATTCTATCTACCATGTTTACATCAATCGGCGAATCAAAAATTCCGTTAGGGCTTCTGGTATTTTCATCTGTATTGAATATTTTTATGGATCTTTGGATGGTAGCGGATCTTGGACTGGGTGTGTTCGGTGCAGCTCTTGCAACACTCATCGCACAGGGGTGTTTCCGCAGTGTTTTCGTTTTGATTTTTCTTTACCGGATGCGTCGGTATAAGTGCCGGTATAGATGGTTTGACAGACAGGAGTTACAATTAATGCTTCGAATTGCCATTCCATCAGTTCTTCAACAGTCTACAGTATCAATAGGCATGATGATTGTACAGGCAGTTGTAAATCCTTTTGGTACACAGGCACTTGCAGGTTACGCAGCAACGATGAGAGTAGAGAATGTTTTTTCATTGATGTTTGTATCTATTGGTAATGCAGTTTCACCATATGTTTCCCAGAATCTTGGCGCAAATAAAACCTCACGTATCAAAAAAGGCTATCGTGTGGCATTGTTATTAGATACATGCTTTGCAGCTCTCGCTTTCATAGTTATTGAAACACTGCATACTCAGATTTCATCATTATTCCTGGGCAAAGACGGAACAGCCTTGGCATATCAGGTATCCGGTGATTATATGAGATGGCTTGGTTATTTCTTTATCTTTATGGGTATCAAGATGGCAACAGATGGGGTGCTTCGTGGCCTTGGAATTATGCGTCCATTCCTTATTGCGAACATGGTAAATCTTGCGATTCGTTTATCGGTCGCACTGATTTTTGCACCGCGGTTTGGTATTGCATTTGTCTGGCTTGCTGTACCAGCAGGCTGGCTTGCAAACTTTTTGATTTCTTATGCAGCCCTTAGAAAATCATGGCCGACTGATGAAACAGAACGTGCTGTATCATAGGCTGCATAGATTGGAAGGAGTATTTCCACGTGGATACGATTTCAGAAAAAGACACACAAAGTGCAGATGATAAAAAGAAGGAGAAAATTTCTTACATAGAGGCGATACCTGAATGGCAAGCTTTACGTCGGGAATATAGAAGTCAATTACTTGCGCATTGTGTCGGATAGGTCGGGCGGTTATTCGGGCAAGTCCACCTTGCCAACAAAAGAATAATAAATCTCAATGTCCTGTCTGCGGGTATTGTTCTCGTCATAGCTGCACTCATGCACAACGATTTTCTCTACAAACTCTCGCAGCAGAGTAGGGGTAAGTTCTTCAAAGCTGGTATGCCGCCGGACAACATTCATAAACTTTTCTGCGTTCACTATAAATTGCACTCACTATGGATTAACAGAACGCCTAAAAATAATCCATGTACTTATGAAGTAACAAATCAATAAAATTGCCAAAATCCCCATTGTTGCCCCTATTTGTAACATCAGTGCACCAAACCCGATATAGGCTGAAATTTCTGCTGATATGGTTTGGATAAAGTAAGCTATTACAACAGCAGCTACAATGATTGCTGTGATAATTGGAAGCCCAAACCAAACACTTAATTGTTGCAAGATAAGTTTTCCGATATGCTTTTCTTCCACCCCCAATTTTCGGAGTACAGAGAAACGATACTTATATTGTCCTGCGTCTAAAAGCTGTTGCAGGGAAAGTACCGTAAGACATATAACCATCAGTACGACAGCACCATAAATCATTGCAGTCTGTAAAATAAAGTTATTTGCTATGGAACTATTGATTTGCAGTGTGCTAAAACGCACGCCATAAATAGCCCCGGTTTCTGCCTGCTCGGGATATTTTTCTGTAAAAAGTTTTTCCAGTTTCCTTGCATTTTCATAGGAGATATTTTCCGTTGTTGTAATATATCGGTTTTTTATTACTGGCAACAGCTTTTCACAAATATTGTCTGGAAGTACATACAATACATTTGTATAGGAATTGTACGCTGTTTCTCCAATCGGATCCTCATAATAGGACTGCCCGGAAAGAGTCAATTCTCCTGCGTCAGTCATAATGCTGGTGTGTTCTTTCAAAAGTTATCCCGTTCTTCCTCGGTGGCGATTGCTTTCCATTGTGTTGTAAATTCATCTTCCTCCAGAGAAATCTGTTCGTAACCCAGCATTTCCCGTATAGTGTTATAATCACTCAAAGAAATTGCTACAATCGGAAAATCATATTTCTGTCTGTTGTGAAAATCGTCTTTCTCTGGCAGATATAGATTGAACGTGCAATCATAAACTGTATCTATTTTGTGTTCTGTCAGAAACTCAGTAATGATTTCATAACTGTCTTGCGGCAGATTTTCTTCTTCATATACGTTATTATATCTTGAATATACCTGCACATCATACATAGAGCGCATATCCAAATAACCTGAAGCCCAGCCCGTCAAAATAGGGGCGGCAATAAACATGAAGATTGCAAGGACAAGGGTTATACAAATCAGCGTCATTGTTTTGCTGGTTGTATTTAGTTTTGATATAATTTGCCCGAAAAAGAACAGGTTTTCTCCCTTGTATCTATGTTCCGGCGATTTTACTTTCCATGCTACAATCAAACCACTGGTAAGATAAATGAAGGCACAAATGAAGAAAAGTAAGTCAATCAATACAAATACCAGATATTGATTCAGTATTCCACCATGTAAAGGCAGATAGTATTGATTGGTAATGCTTGCTGCTAAAGCTGCAATACAGAACAAATCAATCATTTTTTTTCTTTCTAATTATGCAAAATATCGACCACAGCAAAGTAAGCAGCGGAAAAAGAATATTTCCCCAATACATGATTTTCACCGGGAAAACAAAGCGGGAGTCATAATAAAATCGGACATTTTGTATTCCTGAAAACAATTCCCATAAAGTAAACATTAAAAATAGAATTACTACAACAGGAATGAAGCGGCTCTTTTTTAGCTCTGGTTCGTTCTCTTTCTCTGCGGAAAGCATATCAATAATTTTTGTTTTCTGAATGGTACGGGTATTGAAAATTCCTACCACAAAAAAACTTGCCACAAAAAATACCACTGTCAACAAAACGGTATCCGGGAATAATGTCCATGAGATTTCATAAGGCTTTCCATAAGCAGTAAGGAGCATTGCGGTAATGAATTGAGAGCAAAATAAACCGCAAAAAATACCAATCAAAATGGAAAACATACCCATAATCAGTGTTTCTGCAAAGAAAATCCTGCCAATGGTTTTTTGTTCCATTCCCATAATGGACTGGACAGCAAACTCTTTTTGCTTCCGTCTTAGCATATAATGATTGACGAACCGTATCAAAAATAACAACAGCAATGTTATCATGCAGATTGCAATTTTCATTCCGTCACTTAACAGCGTAAAATCATACTCGCTGCCTATATCCGGGCTATAATAACTACTGGAAATAGACAAGAACGCATAAAACAAGGTAACACAGATTGTCATTGTGACAATGTAGACCAGATAGTCTTTTACAGACCGTTTTGCATTTCTGAAAACAAGTTTAGCATACATGGCTCTGTCCCCCTCCGATCATGGTAAGGACATTCAGAATTTTATCAAAAAAATCACTTCTGCTGTCGTTGCCCTTGCGCAGTTCCATAAAGATTTCTCCGTCTTTCAAAAAAAGAATACGGCTGGCATAGCTGGCGGTAAAAGCGTCATGGGTTACCATAAGAATTGTCGCCCTAAGCTGTTCATTGATACTTTGAATGGTAGATAGCAGCATTTGTGAGGAATGGCTGTCTAATGCTCCTGTTGGCTCATCTGCCAATAAGAGTTTCGGATTGTTGATAATTGCTCTTGCACAGGCACAACGCTGTTTTTGACCGCCCGATACCTGATAAGGATATTTGTTTAGAATATCGCTGATATTCAGCTTTCCGGCTATATCCAAAATGCGGGGTTCTACACTCCCGGCAGGGACTTTATTGATTGCTAATGCCAGTGCAATGTTTTCTGAAATTGTCAATGTATCCAGCAAATTGAAGTCTTGAAATACAAAACCTAAATTCTCTCTGCGAAAGCGGGCAAGGGATTTTGGGTTGATTTCCGTTATATCTGTTCCCTCTAAAAAAATATGCCCTGCACTTACGGTATCAATCGTAGAAATACAGTTGAGCAGCGTTGTCTTTCCAGAACCGGACGCACCCATAATTCCGAGAAATTCTCCGGCTTCCACAGAAAAACTAATATCTTTAATGGCTTTGGTAATATTCCCCTCATTGCCATAATATTTCTGGATATGCTCCAGCTTCAAAATTGTATTCATCGGATAAACCTCCTTAACTGTTCCATACCCATATTGTAAATGGAGTATATCATTTTTTGTATCAAGTTTTCTTACACAGTTCTTACAAAAATGTAAGAAGTGCAGAACCTATCAGCCCTGCACTCCGATAATAAAATCATTCATTTGAAAGATAAGTGAAATCGTTGTTCCTCTGTTTTCGGAATAAGCAGTAAGTCCTATTCCCAGTTGATCACATAGACGCTTGCAAAGATATAAGCCAATTCCAGTAGAATTTTTCCCGGTTCGCCCATTCTGACCTGTAAATCCTTTTTCAAAAATACGGGGTAAATCACTTTTAGGAATACCTATCCCATTATCGCTGATAGATAGCACAATCTTGTCATTCGTTTTTGTCGCCCCAAAGTGCAAAATAGGCTGCTCTGCATGGTATTTGATTGCATTACCGATAATCTGATTTAAGATGAACCGCACCCATTTTTCATCAGTGTAAACTTTTGTTTCTATATCGTCTATCTGAATTGACATATTGCTTTGACGCAAAAGATACTTATTATCTGCGATTGCACTATGCACAACATCGCATAAATTGACTTCACGGACAGAATAGTCTTTTTCAGTGTGTTCACTTCTGGCATAGTAAAGCGCCTGTTCTGTATATTGATTGATATTCTCTAACTCTGCCAATACCTCTCTGGAAAAGGGAGAACGGTTATTCTCACACAGCAGCTTCATGGCTGTAATTGGTGTTTTTACTTCGTGTATCCATTGTTCAATGTATTCTTTATATTCCCTGCGTTCCCTCTGTACTTCGCCAATCCGTTCCAACATAGATTTTTCAGCCATTTTCATAATCTGGTAAAAAACCTGTTCATCAGCCCTTTCCGGCACTTGCATGATTTCCGGCAATAAATATCGTTCTTCTAATTGCTCCGTCATATTGAGCAATTTATTCAGATATTTTTTTCGTGAGAAATAAAATGTCAGCAAAGATAAAACAAGGACAATCGACCAGACCGCAAGAATAAACAGGACTGTTTGGATAGGATTATCGCTTGCAATCAGGAACAAAGCAAGGGCAAGCATACCCAGCAGATTGATTAAAATAACGGGGAGTTGATTTTTCAAATATTGTTTTCCACTCATAATGTATATCCTTGCCTGTGTTTTGTTTTAATGAAATCTACAAGTCCGATTGCTGCCAGTTTGTCGCGAATACGGGTAATATTGACACTTAGGGCGTTATCATCAACATAAAGCTGATTGTCCCAAAGAAAATCCACAATATCATTTCTGGAACAGATTTTTCCGGAGTTCTTAAAAAGGTAGTAGAGGATTTTCAATTCATTCTTTGTCAATTCTGCTTTCTGTCCTTTGTACTCTATCATGCTACTCTCCAAATGTAGGGTAGCTTCTTTCCACACATAAATTTCTGTTTGAGGGGAACGGTAGGCTTTCTTTAACAATGCAGCAATTTTAGCAAGAAGAATAGCGGGATTATAAGGCTTTGTGATAAACGCATCTCCACCCAGCATAATGCTGTTCAGTTCGTCCATATCTGTATTGCTGCTTGTTACAAATACAATCGGAATATCTGAAAAGGTGCGAATCCCCGAGCATATTTCAAAACCGTTATTCCCCGGAAGTTTTATATCCAGAATAACCAGATGTGGCGCAGCTTCTTTTAACTGCTCTATTGTTTGGGAAAAATCCGTCACTGCAAATACTTCATATCCATTCCCAGACAAAAGATTTTTAAGCTGTGCTTGTATCGTAAAATCATCTTCAATGATTAGTATTTTTTCCTTCATAGAGATACCTCCCTGACACTTTATTATACTGTATCAGAGAGGTTTTCTCAATCCATATTGAAGAATAGTAACGGAATAATGGGCGGTTGTCTATCAAATTCTTGTGTGTTACTTTACCGCGCATGAGCATTATCACTTGTGCTGATAGTATCCAGATAATTCTTTTCTTTTCCATTTGCAGTCAGATACTCAGAGAAGGAATAAGGATATATATTCATGATGACAAAACGGCCGCCCAGTGTAGAAGCAATTTCGCTGCTGAGCATTTTGCTGATACATCATGTAGGATTTGCCGGTTCTTCTGATGCCGACAAAACAATAGTTTATATTTTCTTCCAGAGGATAGTGTCTAACGATTATTGGGTTGTTTAGGTAAATATCCTTCTGATCAACCATGATCTGCTTTACCTGCAAGAAACAAATACTCATAAAAGTGTACTGCAAATGGAGTTGCAACAGCAAACTTTGAAGTTCAGACAGCAGATACAACAGCAGTTTCACCGAAAACCGGAGATAACGGTCAGGCAGCTTTGTGGATCACACTTCTCATTCTTTCCTGTGGAGTATTGACCGCAGTTGGAATCAGAAAAAGTAAGATAAGCAAAAATTAAAGTGAAATGAACGACAATATGAGCTATAAGAAAAACCTATAGCAACCACAAGGAATCTTCTATAACCAGAACAATTGACAAACCATGACCACATAGTTATAATCACAAACATAAATTAATTCCTATAAAACATATCATAAATATAGGAAATAAAGAAGGGAGAAAATCATATGAAAACAAATACGATTGTAAAGAACAAAAAACAGATGTGCTGCTGTTGTATGTGCTGTATGGATGAATACGGTTTTATGTTCATATGATTTATGCACCTGAGTGTTTTGCAAAGAGAAGAAGCAGGCAGTTGTGATAAACATATGATAACGACCTGCTTCTTTCTTTATGTGCACACTCTTTAGAATTAACGTATGAAAGTGTATGAGAGAAAGATGCTTAAAAGTAGAAATAGATAATTGCGAAACTCGTGAAAGAAGAGTAGGAGGAGTTTCACAATTTTCTAAAAAGTAGAAAAATGAAGAGGAGAAAACATTATGAAACAGAGTTTAGTAAAAAAATTAACAGCAGGAATTCTTACAGGAGCATTAGCAATCAGTGTAACAGCGTGCGGTGGAAATAGCGCAGATACAAATAATGCATCCACAAATGCAGACGTCAGTGCAGAAACAGAGAATAGTGGAGATGTCACTGTGATCAATGCAGTGACCGGAGGTTCGCCAAAGCCTTACATTTCCGTGGAGGAAGATGGAAGTTATTCAGGATATGATATCGAAGTATTACAGGCAGTATTTGACCGGCTTCCACGGTACAGTCTGAATTTGCAGACCGCAGAATTTGATGCGATTTTCTCAGGACTTACCGCTGGTAATTATCAGATTGCTGTCAATAATTTCAGCTACAACGAGAAGAGAGCGGAAAGTTACTACTATTCTTTCCCATATGACGAGATCAAATATGTATTTGTTCAGAGAGCAGATGATGAACCACTCACTTCTTTACAGGATGCCGCTGACAGAGGTTACAAGATTGAGGCAGGTGCCGGAGTGAATGTCACGAATGCCATTGAAAAATGGAATGAAGAAAATCCGGAATCACAGATTGAGATTATTTACACAGAGGCAGATCTCTCGGTTGTATTTGAACATATTCAGGACGGAACAAGCGATTTCAGGGTAGATGACCTTCCAATTTACAACAGCTACATCGAAGAGTTTGGTTTTGACGGATTACAGAAAACAGAACTATCTGCTGATGAGACAGCAAAGTTTTCAACAGCACTGGATGCGTACTTCTTGTTCCCGTTAAATGACGAGGGGGCAGCGCTTCGGGAGGATGTTAATAAGGTATTGAAAGAGTTACAGGAGGATGGCACATTAGAAGAACTTTCACAGAAATATTTCGGGGCAGATCAGGTTCCATCCGCAGATGAATTTGAAACACCGATCAACTAAGAAGAACGAAAAGCAGGAGGCAGAAAAATGGCAGAATTTGATTATGAAGTAGTAAATGGAAGAAAGATCAGAGTCCGTCCGGTAGAGACAGTTTCAGAGGTTGATGAGAACGGATATTTTCATAGACAGCCAAATCATTTTACAAAAGGATTCGGACCGGGCGAAAATCCGGTAGAAAAAGGACGTTATCGTCTGGTCTGGGCAAAGCTGTGCCACTGGTCAAACCGTGCATCCATCGTGAGGGAGCTTCTGGGGCTGGAGGATGTCATCAGTGTCAATATGGTAGAACATGCGCCTCATGAAAAAAATCTCGGCTGGGAATTTGTATATGACGAGAACAACACAGATCCGGTTTTAAACATTCAGTTTTTGAGTGAGGCATATTATAAAGCAGATGATGATTATACCGGACGAACGACAGTTCCAGCACTGATCGACGTACAGACCGGAAAAGTAGTGAACAACGATTACAACAGACTGACCAACTATTTTGAAGTAAATTTCAGGGAATTTCATGGAGAGAATGCACCAGATCTTTATCCGGAAGAACTCAGGGAAGAAATTGATAAGTTAAATATCTGGTTATTCCATAATGTAAATAATGGTGTATACAAAACAGCATTTGCCCGCTCCAAAGAGGCATTCTGGGATGCTTACAATGCATTTTATGCAGCACTTGATATTCTGGAAGAAAGGCTCGGACATCAGAGATTTTTATTTGGAGATTATGTGACAGACAGTGATGTGAGACTTTATGTGACGCTGGCAAGACTTGATATCCGCTATGCATTCCAGCTTGGCCACACAAAACAGCGTCTCATTGATTACAAAAACCTGTGGGGATATGCAAGAGATCTTTACCAGATTCCAGCATTTAAGAACAACACGTACTTTAAAGATTTTGCAAATCCTTCCAATAAAAAAGCGGGACATCTCATGGAGACATTTAATGCAAGATTTTTAGATGAGATCAATTTTGATGCATACTGGGGAGCACCTGCAGACAGGGCACATTTAAGCAGTGATCCGGGTAACAAATTTAAAATTGGGAAGCGATAGGCAGGAGGCATATTATGGCAGAGTATATAGAAGTAAACGGCAGGCAGATCAGAGTCCGCCCGACAGAGACAGTAAGTGAAGTAGACAAATATGGCAATTTCCACAGACAGCCAAATCATTTTACAAAAGGATTCGGACCCGGGGAAAATCCGGTAGAGAAAGACCGGTACATTTTATTCTGGGCAAAAGGATGCCACTGGTCAAACCGCGCATCCATTACAAGGGAACTTCTTGGTTTACAGGATGCGATCAAAGTGGAAATCGTAGGCTGGGATGATGATGCTTACGAAAAACCTTTGGGCTGGGAATTTGTAAATTCGCCAGAACATATCAACCCGGAAACAGGAGCACAGTTTCTGAGTGAGCTGTATTACAATGCAGACCCGGAGTACACAGGCCGTGCAACAGTCCCTTCTTTTGTGGATTACAAAGAGAAAAAGGTAGTGAACAACGATTATCACAGGCTGACCAACTATCTGGAGGTTGATTTTAAGCCATTCCAAAAGCCGGATGCACCGGATCTTTACCCGGAAGAACTCAGAGAAGAGATTGACAAGTTAAACTGGTGGTTGTTTGAAAATGTTAACAATGCTGTTTACAGAGCACAGTTCGCACAATCTTTACAGGCTTTTTCAGATGCTTATGAGACATTTTTTGCAGGGTTAGATGCAATGGAAGAACGTTTAGAACAGCAGAGATTTCTGTTTGGAGATTACGTGACAGACAGTGATATCCGTTTATATGTGACACTGGCAAGATTCGATGTCGCTTATTCGAGAAACATTGGTCCATGCAAAAGGCGTCTCGTGGATTACAAGAATTTATGGGGATATGCAAGGGATTTATATCAGATTCCGGCATTTTACCACAACACGTATTTTAAAGATTTTGCAGCGAGTGTTGATCTTAGCAAGGCAGACCCGGATTACTGGGAGTCTACTTATTACGATATCGTGATTCCGGATACTGATTTTGATGCGATCTGGAAGACACCGTCCGGAAGAGAGCATTTAAGCAAAGATCCGGCAAATAAATTAAAAATTCCAAACGATTTTTATAAACCGTGGAACTAAGGGAGAAGCAAGGAGCGGAAGATGATGGAAGCAGTGCATGCAACAGAAGAATGGCAGAGAGCAGGAGTGCATTATATCAGAATACAGGCAATGTGTGTCGGGTTTGATATTCCACTCAAATACGAATTTGCGGATGACACAAAGGACAGTGAATACATTCTGGTTCACGAAAACGGATTTCCGGTGTCTACCTGCCGGGTACGGATCAATGAAGAAAATGCCGGTCATATCGAGCGTGTTGCCACATTGGAAGAGTACAGGGGAAAACATTACGGGGCACTTGGAATCAAGGCAGCGGAGCAGCTTTTGAAAGAGCGGGGTGTTACAAACATACGGATCAATTCCCGCGAGAAGGCACTTGGCTTTTATGAGAAGCTTGGATATACACCGGATTTTTCCACACGCTCCGGTGAGGGAGAATTTGTGTGCATCATGACTTCAAAAACACTGTAAATTTCTACAGACAATTGTAGTGATAAAAACAGAAAACGAACGGAGAAAAACTATGGCAAAGTTATTTGATTTTGAAGCGGTCTTAAGCCAGCTTCCGGAGATCTTAAAATATCTTCCGACAACTCTGATCCTTGCAGTCAGTTCCATGATCCTTGCACTTATCATCGGAATGCTCCTGGCATTGATCAAAACAAAAAATATTCCTGTGTTAAAACAGATCGCAGGAGTGTATATCTCGCTGATCCGGGGAACACCAGTGATCGTGCAGTTGTATATTGCATACTTTGGAATCCCGATGATTACAAAATACATATACCAGCAAAATGGATGGAATTATCAGAGTTCGACAACCTCCGGTTTTGTGTATGCGATCATCGCACTTTCTATCAATGAATCAGCGTATATCGCAGAGATTTTCCGGGGAGCTTTGGCATCTGTCAATGTCGGACAGATTGAGGCTGCAAGTGCGATCGGAATGACATATTTCCAGACGTTTCGCAGAATCATTTTCCCGGAAATGCTAAGCGTGGCGCTCCCGGGACTTGGAAATTCCTTTATTGGACTAATCAAGGGAACGTCCCTTGCGTTTGTCTGTGCAGTTGTTGAAATGACAGCACAGGGAAAAATCATTGGTGGAAGAACTTACCGTTATTTTGAAGTATATGTTTCACTTGCAATCATTTACTGGGTGATCACATTTGTGATCGAGCAGGGAATCAGGCTGATTGAGAAGAAAATGCAGATTCCGGATCAGGTGGCAAAAGTAGAGATATCCGAGGATGAGAGAGGGGTATAAAAATGTTAGAGATCAAAAACCTTTCCAAAAGTTTTCATGGGAATAAAGTATTAGACCATATTAATTTAAAAATTGAAAAAGGCGATGTTGTCGGAATTATCGGCCCTTCCGGTACAGGAAAATCAACCTTATTAAGATGCATCAACCAGTTGGAGATCCCGGAGGAGGGGGAGGCAGTTTTTGGTGGAAAAACGGTCGATCTTTCCAAAAAACACAAAGACAGCCTGGAATTCCGTAAGATTACGGGCATGGTGTTCCAGAGATTTTATCTGTTTGAGAAAAAGACAGCGTTGGAAAATGTTAGGGAAGGTCTTATGGTTGTTCAGAAAAAGAGCAAAGCAATTGCTTTAAAAGAATTAGAGCGTGTTGGAATGGCATCATGGGCAAATCATTATCCAAAACATTTGTCCGGAGGACAGCAGCAGCGTGTCGCAATTGCCAGAGCACTTGCCCTAAAGCCGGAATTACTCCTGCTCGACGAGCCGACTTCAGCCTTAGACCCGGAGCTTGTCGGTGAAGTACTTGAAACGATCAAAAATGTTGCGGCAGAGGGACACACGATGCTCTTGGTATCTCACGAAATGAACTTTGTAAGGCATGTTGCCAATAAAGTGATATTTTTAGATGGCGGTCATGTCGTGGAGTATGGAACGCCGAAGGAAGTATTTACCAATCCACAGAATGAACGGACAAAAGAATTCCTGAGAAAAATGCAGTTGCTGAATGAACCGGAATATGTAATATAATGAGCAGTGTTCATAATGTGAGGAATAAATTTGAGTGCTTGCAGGCAATAATTTATTCCTCACATTATGAAGAGGGCGAATGCCCGACAGCCGGGAAAATCGCAGATTTTCCCGGCTGCACTGCGGATTAGATTATAGATTTTTCCAACATGCACTGCGGATTAGATTAAATTCAAATCAAACTAAATTAAATGCAGATTAAATAATTCAGAAAGAGGTACCTCATCATGGCATGGAAACAGAACATCATAGAAGATTTTAAACAACTGGTATCCTTTGATTCCATCAGTTTTCATGAGCGGAAGACCGCAGACTGGCTGCTTGCCAGACTAAAAAGCATGGGATTTTCTGTGGAGGAAGATCAGGCAGGAGCTTATTATGGTGGCGACACCGGAAATATTTTGCTGTCTTAGATGGAGAATTAGAAGGAGATCCGGTTATTTTTGCGCACATATGGATGTTGTAGAACCGGGGAGCGGAAAAATCTATAGTGGAAGAAGACGGAACAATACATTCTGCCGGGGATACTGTGCTTGGTGCAGATGACATCAGTGGTATTCTGGAAATCCTCTATGGTGTACAACTTGTGATTGACAGTGGAAAACCTAAAAAAATTGAAATTCTGTTTACAATTGGTGAGGAATTATATGTCAAAGGTTCGGATGTTTTGACTATTCGAAAGTAACCGCAAAACAGGCGTATGTGCTTGATCTGTCCGGGGCAGTTGGTGACGCTGCGCGACGTGCGCCGTCGATCATTTCCGTGAGAGCTGAGATAAGAGGAAAAGCGGCGCACGCCGGATTTGAGCCGGAGCGTGGAATCCATGCGATCGCAGTGGCGGCAGAAGCAGTGACACGTCTGTCCATGGGACATGTGGATGAGGACACAACGTTTAATATTGGAACGATAAACGGTGGAACTGCCACAAATATTGTGCCGGATAGCTGTGTGGTGACAGGTGAAATCCGAAGCTATGACCACAGCAAAGCTTTAGAATATGTAAAAAATACGGAAAAAATTTTTGCAGAGGAAGCAGACAAAGCAGGAGCCACTGCAGAGGTAACACATCAGGTACATCTTGTGGCATATGAGACACCAGTAGAAAGCAGGACAGTAAAAGATTTTCTGAAAGCATGCGAAAAGACCGGACTTCCGGGAACATTGACGGAAACGTTCGGTGGAAGTGACAATAACAGCTTTGCAAAACATGGAATCGAAGGACTTGTGTTATCCTGTGGAATGTATCAGGCACATTCCACAAATGAATATACGAAAATAAAAGACTTATATGACGGAGCGGAACTGATCCATACTCTGATTGAATTATAAAGTGGCAGAGAATCATTATTTTTTTGCAGGAGGAGCTTAGTCCTCCTCAAAAATAAGATAATTGTTTTTGCCACTGTTTTTTACTGCATACAAAGCTTTATCCGCTTTGGAAATCAGGATATCCTTTCTGCTGTCGGCATCTGTCCGGCAGATGGCATAGCCCTGGGACAGTGTGACGGTAAGCCCGCTGTCTGTGATGTCTTCGGATTCGTCTAAATTAAAGTGCTGTTTAATATTTTCAGCAATATCTCTGACAGAATCATAATCCGTTATGTTTAACAGCACAAGAAATTCATCTCCACCAAAACGGTAAACACTTCCGGCTTTTCCAACACAGGACTTCAAGACCGAGGCAGTGAGCCTCAGACAATGGTCGCCATGCATGTGTCCATATAAGTCGTTATGAGTCTTAAAATGGTCAATATCAATGACTGCAAGACAGATTTTTTCCTGTCTGGCAATGGCATACTCTAAGTGGGCAGCAAGATTTTCTTCTAAAAGAAAGCGGTTTCCAAGTCCGGTCAGTGCATCAATCTTAGACTGGTGTTCTGCAGCCCGGCGTTCGGTTTCCTTTTGCTGGAGCAGGATTTTCTGGGTAAAAGCCTCTGTACGTTCCTTTAACCGTTCCTGTTTCTGCTTCATAAAAAGCTCTGTATACCGGATACAGGAATCCTGATAACCGGCATAATCATGAATACTGTGGTAATAGTCCATCTCAAATTCGCAGAGCAGAAGCTCATAATACAGGGTGTTCTGCTCGGAGGCATATTGTCTGAAATAGTCAATAACCTGTTTGAAATGTGTGTGATCGTTCATATTCTTAAGCAGGAAGATCAGTTCACGGATGATCTGCACGAAATCATTTGGCTCAATGAGGTGCAGTTGTCCGATCAGGCTGTCTAAATGCTCTAACACATAATCTCTGCGTCCGGTGTACCAGTACAGGTGACACTTTATAATAAGCAGGGAAATGCCGATGGAGTCTGTCATATCTTCCTCGGTGAGCAGGGATTCGCAGCGTTCCAGAAACTCTCCGCCAAGCTCAAAATTCATCTGGTGGTTGCTTGAGATCATCAGATTCAGGCTGTTTACAAGGCACCAGCCGTGATATCGGGGATCTGCCTTGCAGGCTTCCATTGAAAGTGCATTCTCAGCCTTTAAAAAGTATTCGATAGCCGTTTTGTGGTCATTTGCTTCCTGATAACGGCTTCCGAGATTGATATAAAATAAAGGAAAAAGTGCGTCGATCTGATGCTCCAGGCAGCAGGAAAGTCCTCTCAGATAGCAGTCAACAGCCGACATTTCATTTCCAGCAGCCACATAGGAAACACCCATAAGATTCTGTGCTGTTGCGTAAATATAATAGTCGTGTTCTGCTTCTGCAAGGTCTGAAACGGTCTGTGCTGACAGGATCGCATCTGTTAATTTCCGTTTGTTTAAAAGAGCGACAGTGTCATCTATCATTTTCTGTAAGGGATTTTTTGCTTCATTATTCATAATATTATCCTCTGGTCTGACCTGGTATTGCCAAAATAGTGTGCGGATCAATTGCACAAATGTATTGAAAATTCATTCTGTACCATCGAGTTGAAAATGAACGTGTCAGTACACTTGTAGAACAGATATTTTTTTTTGATTATAATTCTATTCGAAAAATGCGTCAACCTTGGATTTTCAGTTATTTCGTATATAGATATCTCATGCATCTTATGGTATCATGTAGTAATAAACGAGAAGAAAAATTCTCATATAAGCATCACAGGAGATGCAGGTGGAGGTAGCACTTATGGAAAAGAAAAAAGAGAAGAATTACAGGCTCAGTCTGGTGATTTCAATTCTGATTGCAGCATGTCTGTTTGTGGCAGATCTGTATATAATGATTAATATGCCACAGAATGTTCTGGCACTTGTAGCAGTGAACGTTCTGTTTTTAGCTGCGATATATTATGTGATAGATGCTGTGACAAGGCAGATAAGCGCAGCCGCAGAACGCAAGGAAGAACAGTATGATAGTATTTTAAATCAGAAAAAGCGTCTTATCTTTTATTGAGGAAAACATTTGATGATCTGTATGAACTCATTGAAAAGGAAACCAGTCCGGAAAGCAAATGTGGAGGATATTATCCACGCACAGAAAGCAGTAGCAAAGGTTTCCATTGGAAGAAGTAAAGAGAATGCAGATGCACTGATGAATTCCAATGACCACATCATGGAAAAGATTTCGATGTTAGAGGCTGTTTTATCAGACAATGTTTCGCATCCGGCACCGGAAACTAATAAAAATGACAGCGCATATGCACAGAATATTTTAGACAATCAGAATAAAATATTACAGCAGCTGGAAGTTTTGCAGAATACATTGAATACGATCGGAGCTGATGCAAAGATAGCAGCAGAGTCTGCAAAACAGAACTTTTTTACCGAGGAACGTATCTTGGCAGAAGAGAATAAAATTGAAAAAGAAGAACCACAGGTTCAGGAAGTCGCAGTTGAGGAGATCCCATCGGCTGCTGGAGAAGCAACTGTGATGGAAGAGACACCAATCGAAGAAGTTCCATCTGATATGGAGGAAACACCGATTGAAGAAGAACCATCCGTGATGGAGGAGACACCGATTGAAGAAGAACCGTCTGCAATGGAGGAGACACCGATCGAAGAAGAACCATCCGTGATGGAGGAGACACCGATCGAAGAAGAACCGTCCGTGATGGAGGAGACACCGATCGAAGAAGTTCCATCTGATATGGAGGAAACATCAATTGGTAAAGAAGAAGTTTCTTCTCCGGAGGAAGATTTATCCAAGTATGATGATATTATGGTAGATACTTTGACGGATTCGGATGATAATGTTCCGGTCGAGAAGATTCCATTGGAAGATGAAACAGTTGTAGATGATGAGCCGGCAATGCCTGATCTGTCAGATCCGAATAAGGTTATGACACCGGACGAGATCGCAGCATTGATTGCAAACTTATAATAGAAGAAAGACTTCGGTGTAAAGTAAAAAATGATATTTAAGACAATAAAAAATCTGTCATACAAATGCAATTTTTGTATGGCAGATTTTTTGTGCAACAGGAAAAACGCTTCGGATCATTATTCGGCAGTGATTTTTACGATTTCTTTGATAACCGAAACAGCGGTATCCATACCTTCTACACTGATATGTTCAAACGGTCCGTGGAAACCATAGCCGCCGGTTCCGAGGTTCGGACAAGGAAGTCCCATAAAACTTAATCTGGCGCCGTCTGTACCACCGCGGACTGGGCGGGAGACCGGTTCCAGACCAACGTTTTTGATTGCTTTTTTTGCAATTGCAACGACATATTCATTCTTTTCAATGACTTCCAGCATATTGCTATAGGAATGCTGAATGTTCAATTTTACAGTGTCTGCGTGATATTTTTCATTCATTTTTTTCTCAATGCCACGCAGTGTATCAAGACGTTTTTCAAAAGTGGCTTTGTCATGGTCGCGCACGATATAATTCACTTTGGCGTGGGCGATGTCTCCGCTAAAATCAGTCAGATGATAAAATCCCTCTCTGCCTTCGGTGTGGGCAGGAGTCTCATTTTCAGGGAGAAGAGATGCAATCTCACAGCCGACAAGGGCAGCGTTGATCATAATATCTTTTGCCTCCTCCAGGGTGGACATTGACGCCAGTGATCTCAAAAGAAGCACTTGCGGCATTGAAGTTTTCATAGGCAACTTCGCCCTCGTAGTCGCCGTCAACGGTGTAGGCAAATCTGGCTTTAAAATAGTCAAGGTCAAATAAATCAGCACCGCTTCCGACTTCTTCGTCCGGTGTGAAGCCGATCCAGATGTCGCCGTGAGGTATTTTTTCTGTGATGATCTGTTCCACTGCCGTCATGATCTCGGAAACCCCGGCTTTATCGTCAGCGCCGAGCAGGGTTGTTCCATCTGTAGTGATCAGTGTGCGTCCTTTTAATGTTTTAAGTGTAGGGAAATCGGATATTTTCAGATAAGCGCCGCTTCCCTTTTAAAAGAACATCATTGCCGTCATAATCCGGAATGATCTGTGGTTTGACATCTTTTCCAGAAAAATCAGGAGCAGTGTCCATATGGGAAATAAAACCGACAGCAGGCTTGTCAGCATATCCTTTCGTTGCCGGCAGCAGTCCGTAAACATAGCAGTGATCGGTTAAAGTGACCTTCTCTAAACCGAGATCGCGCAATTCCTGTTCTAACACTTTTCCTAACTCAAACTGTCTTTCCGAAGATGGAATCTGTCGGCATTCCTCGTCAGAAGTTGTCCAGTAAGAGACATATTTTAATAATCGTTCTTCAACACGCATGTGAAACCTCCTTATAAAATGGTGCCGTATTTATTTTGATATAAAATCAAGCCGGGCACACATAGTTATAAAATACCATAAAATAGTGAAATGCGAAATAAATTTATAAAAAAATAGTTGCATTTCTAAAAAAAGTATTATATAATAACATTCGTCGCTGAAAGACATGCGCCACTAGCTCAGCTGGCAGAGCACCTGACTCTTAATCAGGGTGTCCAGGGTTCGAACCCCTGGTGGCGCATTACGAAGTATCGGTTTTATAGCATAGGCTATGGGGTCGGTGCTTTTTTTATGTTTGAATTCAAATTTAAAATTTTGAAGAAAATCACAAAAAGTTCACAAAAAAATTAGCACTCACCTCTTGACAGTGCTAACAAACAGGTGTATAACGTAGTCAGAACAAAGGAAGAGGGAACAAAAGAGAAAGAAAGATTCCCCGAGTTCCTTAATCTGTTAGTTCCAAAGAAACAAGGTTAATGAGCATACGAATATCCACAAAAAAGTGGACAGATAGAAAAGGAGAGATGACTTATGTTGATGCCTAGTATTTTTGGAGAGAGTTTATTTGATGATTTTGACAATTTAATGAATTTTTCATTCCCGGATGTTGATAAAACATTGTATGGCAAACATGCAAAGAATATGATGAAGACAGATGTTAAGGAGAAAGATAATGGCTATGAAGTAGCAATTGATCTTCCGGGATTCAAGAAAGATGAGCTTCATCTTGAGTTGAATGATGGATACCTGACTATCAGTGCCGAGAAGGGACTCGATAAGGATGAGAAGGATAAGAATGACAAATACATCAGACGTGAACGTTATGCAGGCAGCATGAGCCGAAGCTTTTATGTTGGTGAGAACATGAAAGAGGAAGATATCCATGCGAAATACGAAAACGGTATCCTGACCTTGGACGTTCCGAAAGAACAGAAGAAAGCTGTTCCGGAAAAACGTTACATTGCAATTGAAGGATAAATAGAATGCCCGGTATCAATGGCGTAAAACCATTGGTATCGGGCGTTTTTTCTATCTCGATGCGATCAGTTTGCAGATTGGATTTCCCTTTGGAAGAAAACTTTTCTTCGTATTCCGTCATGACGTTGCCTTCATTTAAGACAGGATCATGGTGTAAGTCTCTGGTGGAAGCGTCTAATTTCCAGCCGGCTTCCGGAACTTCCTCTAATGAAAATGTGAAAAGATCCTGATTGTCAGTCTTAAATTCAAGGTGTCCATCTTTTTTCAAAATCTGGTCATAACGCGCAAAAAATTGTCTGGAAGTGAGACGTCTCTTGGCGTGGCGGTCTTTCGGCCAGGGATCGGAGAAGTTTAAGTAAATACGGTCGACTTCGTCTTTGGCGAAAACCCCTGCAACATCGGCAGCGTCCATGCAGATAAACTTAATATTAGGAAGCGGATTCTGCTCCACTTTCTGCAAAGCACGTAAAAGTACGCTGGAGTAACGCTCGATACCGATGTAGTTAATATCTGGGTGCAAGGCAGCCATGTCCATGATAAAACGGCCTTTTCCCATCCCGATCTCGATATGAAGCGGCTGCACTTTGTCAAAACAGTCCTGCCAGTGTCCTTTCTGCTCCTCTGGATTTTTGATGCAGTATTCACTGTTTAAAATGGCGTCATCCGCGCCAGGGATATTTCTTAATCTCATAAAACAACCTCTAATGATGTAAACTAATATTTTTCAAAATGTATTTTCGTTTTTTGCAGCAAATATATCTAAGCGCAAAGCGATCAGTTACATTCTACAATAAAGAAACCCCAACTTTCAAGCACACATTGCATAATCTGACAAATTAATAAAGTCATAAAATGATGAAAAGTGGTTGCATGTATTTTTTCCAACTATTATACTAATAATGTTGATAGAGTAACGTTGTTGTTACAGGAACGAGTTATGGGTGAACAGTAACAATCCGTAAAAATTGTGTATACATGGGACGGATTGTGCGAAATTAATAGATTTAATATAGATTTGGAGTTTTTATGATGTTGAAAAATAGATGGAAAAAGGCAGCATGCCTGATCCTTACGATTATATCTACTGTCTGTCTTGGAAAAGTGGACGTCAAGGCGGCAGACTACTGGCCGGATGCACCGGAAACACTCTCACCGAGTGTTATTTTGATGGAAGAGTCCACAGGCACGATTCTTTATGAAAAAAACATGGATGAAGCGCATTACCCGGCAAGTATCACAAAGATCATGACCACGCTGCTGGCGTTGGAAAATGGTAATCTGAGTGACATGGTCACTTTTTCGGATGATGCGATCAACAACACGGAAGGATCGGGAATTGCCAGAGATTACGGCGAGCAGATGACCTTAGAGCAGTGTCTTTACGGTGTCATGTTAGAGTCGGCAAATGAATGTGCCTACGCTGTCGCAGAACATGTGGGCGGCACGGTAGAAAATTTTGTGGACATGATGAATGCCAAGGCAAAAGAATTAGGCTGTACCAACACACATTTTGCCAATCCGCACGGCCTGCAGGATGAAAATCATTACACGACCGCACATGACATGGCGCTGATCGCGCAGGCGGCTTATCAGAATGAAACGTTTCGTATCATTATCGGGACGAAGATGTATACGATCCCTCCGACCAATAAGCATGCGGAGGAAACGGTGTTAAGAAACCATCACGATATGCTCTGTACTTACCACAATGCGAACCGCAAGTATTTATATCCGTACTGTGTCGGTGGAAAGACCGGATACACGGCGACCGCAAACAGCACTCTGGTGACTTATGCGGAAAAAGATGGCATGACTTTAATCTGTGTGGTAATGAACACGCAGTCACCGAATCAGTTTATTGATACGGTAAATTTATTTGATTATGCATTTGACAATTTTCAGGTGCTGAATGTATCGGAAAATGATACGGATTACAGCGCAGAGGCAACGGTGGATAATGGCAATCTGAACAATATTGCGCCATTTGTGGAGCTTGATAAAGATGCCGTCATTGTTCTGCCGAAAACAGCAGAATTTTCAGACACCTCATCTTCCGTGGAATATAATGACAGCGATTCGGAGATCGCAGGGAGCATCACGTATACTTATGCGGGAAGAAATGTAGGAAAAGCAGATATTAAGACAACCGGCGTGGTCGTGGAAGGCTATGCATTTGACAATGAGTCGACCGAGGAGGAGGAACAGGAAGCAGTCTCCACGGTGCAGGTGAAACCGATTGTTGTGGTATTACTCATTGTTGCAGTGATTTTGCTTGGTGTACTTTTATTTTTCTTAAAACGTTTTTACGATAATTACTATATTATCAAACACAACAGAGCCGTTCGTAGAGACAGAAAAGATCAGAAACGAAGAATCAGAAAAAAACGTAGAAGACGCAGAAGATGGAGATAAAGCATGTCGGAGTCATATGCAGTCAGTGAAAAAAGAGAGTTGCTGTTAGACAAAGTAAAGAAGTTTATTCTGGATAATGGCGGAATTGTAAAAAAGAGCCAGCTTGCCGGGCTGGGGATCGATTATCGCAGAATCCTTGATTTTGTGGAAAAAGGGGATATTCTGCGCGTAAAAAGCGGTTATTATGCAGTTCATCTCAGTGATTTTACGGAGGAGGAGCTTGTGGCAAAGCTGTTTCCGGACTGCGTGCTGAATCTGGAGAATGCGTTATATGCGTATGGCTATATCAAAAAGAAACCGTATGGCTGGCGGCTTGCGGTGGATAAGAATACTTCCAAATCACGTTTTAAAATGGATTATCCGAAGATCATTCCGATGTATGCAGAGCCGGAGACTTTGGAGCTTGGAGTGACAGAAATACAGTTTTCTGATGTGACAGTCCGGATTTTTGAAAAGGAAAGACTGATCTGTGAATGTTTAAAATACGAGGACAAGATGGATCGGGAAAGATTCAAAGAAGGACTGATGGCTTACATAAAAGACCCGAAGAAGGATATCGCAAAACTGATGTATTATGCAAAAGAGCGTAAAGTCGTGAAAAAAGTTCAGAATATGATTGGAGTCTGGCTTTAAATGGAACAGAATCTACTTACGAAGAAGAAGTTAAAAGAAAAAAGCATAGAGTATCAAATCCTCATTTGCAGATCTGCTGGAAGTTTTTTTGCAGGAAACATTGATGTTCCAGATTCTGGAAACCGGTTTTGCAAAGCGGTTATGGCTGAAAGACCGTGAGGCTTTTGAGCATCGACGGTTATCGGAAGGAGTGGCAGAAGCCACTTCATTTTGTATACGGACAGGATGAAGGAAAAGAGCAGCAGGTGTTGGACGAAAAGTGGATCACTGGCTTTGCAGAGGAGATCTGTGCAAAACGGGAACAACATATCCGCTGGAGTTGTTCAGTGGAAAAAGGAGGAACAGGACTATCTGGTTTACATAACTGGAGAATGGGAGGAAATGAAGGTTCCGCTTACCATCCGTATTAGTCCATTGGTATATGATGCAGCAAAGCCGGAAAAACAGGAGCTGCAGTCTGTATTTTTTGAGAAGAAATGTGCAGCGTATCAACATTTTCCGGTTGAAACATATCTGGCAGAACAACTTTTTACAATCCTCAAATATCTGGAACTGATTCCTTCTATGGAGGTATATGATACAACATTTCGTCTGCTGAAGCAGGAAACTGTCGATGGACGGCATATTTACGAGACACTCTCTTTTTTCTGCGAAAAAGAGGAAGTGATTCCACAGGAAAAAAGGATTGAAATGCTGGCATCTTATGAAACCTACACCTATATGAAAAAACGGTGGGAAAAATATATAAGGAAGCAGGGAACAGAGGATGTTTCCTGGGAAACAGTATTGCATCGGATCATTGCTTTTTTAAGTCCTGTCTGGAATGCAATGTGCAGAGATGAGGTTTTCTTTGGAGACTGGATGCCGGATCTGGAACGATATTTATAAGAGGCTGCCCACAGGCAGCCTTTATTTCTGGTTTTATTGTCTGCCCAGATATTCCCGGAGGAATGTGACAATATTTTTTGGTTTGTTCAGATCAAAGACCGGAAGGGTAGTCTCTGCATGATATGGAAAATCAGCAAATACAGCGATCAGATCTTTTTCGTCAGATAACGGTGTTTCCGACCAGTATTTCCGCAGAATTTCAATTTTATTCGGCGCATCTGCTCCAAAATTTTCCGTCAGAACAAGGTCGGCACCGGAGAGCGACGAGGAGAGATTTTCCAGAGTCGGCTCAAAAAAGACGTTTTTGAATACGACAGAGGAATCTTCTTTGATGAGGTGAACGACTTTTAACCCCTCACGCTCTAATAAAGGAAGCAGCCGCTCAATGAGAGGTGTCATGATCGTTCCCGGTTTTGCCACAAAGGAGATCACCGGAGTTGTATGCAAAAATAAATCTCTGGTGTCTTTAAAATATTCAATCAACGCCTGAGAAGAATCTGGCGGTACAATTCCGCTTAAAATACGAAGCGCATGATAATAATTGTCTCTGGTGTCCAGATTATAGTACTGGATATCGATCGGTGTCGGTGCAGCCTCGGCGATCGCAGCCTCAGTCACGTATCTGGTGCTGCATTTTTCCCGCAGCGTATTGAACGTGAGCTGGTGGAGCAGGAGACATTTTCCGATGGTTGTAATGCAATTTTTGGAGTAGGCAGCAGTTGCCGTTTCGAGATAAGAAGCCTTTCCCTCAAGTGTGCAGATATCGGCGTCACCGAGCTCTGAGAGCAGGGCAAGTCCTGTTTTCGGTTCCAGAAACGGGAGTGTCTACAGACATAAAAAATGCGCATTCCTCATCGATCATGGATAAGCCGGAAAAAATGCCGGACATTGGTCCCTGATTCGGATAGATATCCGGGATTTCAGTTACGGGAAGCTTCAGATGGGAGTAATCCCCCTTTATTTTTACCGAGAGATAGATCCTGGAAAAATACGGCTGAAATTTTCTGACAAGATATTCAATTAAACAGGTGTCCCCAAAAGGAAGAAGAGCCTTATCAGTTCCCATCCGTGTGCTGTTTCCGCCACAGAGGATCACAAGCGCATTTTCCATACTATACCTCCGGAATGTTATTGTTTGATCCGCAATCTAAAATACTATAGCATAGGAAATACTTTTTTTTCAAGAGTAATGAGTGGATGGTAATGCAAGTCGTTGCTGAATCTGCGGGGAAAGTGTGTTATACTAAGGTATATCGGTATGTATCTGGTATGATATACTGATATGGATATCGAACATCAGGAGCAGGCTTACATGAAGTATTTGATAGATGATTTAGAGGAATATGCGCAGTCGGACTATTATCCGTTCCATATGCCGGGACATAAAAGAAAAAGTCTGTCGTTTCCCAATCCGTATGAGATTGATATCACGGAGATTGACGGATTTGACAATCTGCATCATGCGACCGGTATGATAAAGGAAGCCGAGGTGCGCGGAGCAGAGCTTTACCATTCAAAACGGTGCTTTTTTCTTGTAAATGGAAGTACCTGTGGCTTGCTGGCTGCCATCAGTGCTGCCACGAGGCGCGGGGACAAGGTATTAGTCGCAAGAAATTGTCACAAAGCAGTCTATCATGCATTATATATGAATGAACTGCAGGCAGAATATCTGTATCCTTCTATCACAAAAAATGGAATCCAGGGCAGATCACAGCAGAGCAGGTGCAGGAATCGCTATATGAAAATCCGGATGCGGTGGCAGTGATCCTCACTTCCCCGACGTATGAGGGGATTGTTTCAGACGTGGCAAAGATTGCAGAGGTGTGCCATGAACATGGGATTCCGCTTATCGTGGATGAAGCCCACGGAGCACATTTTGGATTCGGAGGCGGTTTCCCGGAAAATGCCGTAAAACTTGGCGCAGACGCAGTGATTATGAGTTTACATAAGACATTGCCGTCGTTTACCCAGACAGCGCTGCTGCATCTGACGTCTGATCTCATTGATGAGAAGCGGGTGGAGCGGTATCTGTCCATTTACGAGACGAGTTCACCATCCTATATTTTCATGGCAGGAATGGATTCATGTATCCGGCTGATCGCAGAACATGGGCAGCAGCTCTTTGCAGAATACAGGAAGCGTCTGACGGATTTTATGGGAAAACAGCCGGTTTAAAATACCTGCATGTCATGCAGGAGGAAGATCTGGACACTGGGGAAGCATTTGACTGGGATGATTCCAAACTGGTCATTTTGCGGATAGAGCCGGGATGACAGGGGATGAGCTGCATCAGATCCTTTTGAAAAATACCATTTACAGATGGAGATGGTTTCCGGTTATTATGTGCTGGGAATGACAAGTCTGATGGATGAGGACGAAGGATTGGAGCGTCTGGCAGGCGCATTGCATGAGATCGATGCAAAGGTGGCAGAGGACGTTTCAAATGGAAACAAAATTTTGAAGAATCCGGCAAGTGATGAGAAGTATCATTCGTTTATTGAGAAAATATATCAGAAATATCCGCGTGAAATGCAGATTTATCAGGCAGAGGAGCTTCCATATAAAGAAGTAACGTTAGAGGAGGCAGTCGGAAATATGTCTGCGGATACGATTTATCTGTATCCGCCGGGAATTCCGATGATTGTTCCGGAGAGATCATCACGAAGCATCTGGCAGATAATATTGAGGAATGCTTATCACTTGGACTGCGAATAGAAGGTAGTTCTGATGTGCAGGAAAAATTCTAAAGATTGTATATTTTAAAGACTATATTATACTAAATGAGGCAGGAAAAATGGGTAAAATATATTGTATCATGGGAAAAGTTCCACGGGAAAAGATACCCTGTTTAAAAGATATTGGGAGATGAAAGTCTCTCATTAAAGACCATTGTTCCATATACGACAAGACCGGTGCGTGCCGGGGAGAAAAATGGGGTAGAATATTTTTTCTGTGATGAGAAGAAAGTGGAAGAATTGGAGCGTGAAGGGCGTATTATCGAGCTTCGAGCTTACGATACCATCCATGGGATCTGGAAATATTTTACCGTGAATGATGACCAGATCGATCTGGAACACCAGAATTATCTGATCATAGGAACACTGGAATCTTATTTAAAGATCCGTGATTACTTTGGAAAAGAGAAAGTTGTGCCGATTTATATAGAAGTGGAAGACGGCGAACGCCTGAGCCGGGCGTTAAACAGGAGAGCGTATGCAGGAAAGCCCGAAGTATGAGGAACTCTGCCGCAGATTTCTGGCAGATGCGAAAGATTTTTCTGAGGAAAAGTTAAACGAAGCCGGAATTACAAGAAGATTTGTCAATCAGGATCTCAATGAGACAGAGGAAGAAATCCGTAGAGTAATTTTAGAAAACAGGTAGGAAAGAAGGTGAGCATTGGTGGATATTAAAGTAAATAATATAGCACAGGTGACACAGGTACCTGATACAGTGACAACGGAAACCGGAGATGGAACATTCAAATTCACTCTGGCGAGTGCCATCACCGATGCAGATCTTCAGGCAAAAGTCGATCTTTTGATGAATGATATCACGGCACAGGGGAACCGTATTGCACAGCATATGGATATCCGCGATATGAAAAAATACCGTGGACTGATCAAAGACTTTTTAAATGAGGTGGTGTATCGTTCACACAAGTTTTCCAGAGAGAATTTCTTAGACCGCAAAGGACGGCACAGAGTGTATGGACTGATCCGGCTGATCGATTCAAATCTGGATGAACTGGCAAGGGAGCTTGTGAAGGATGAGAAGGATCACATTGCGATCCTGAGCAGGATAGGTGAGATCCGTGGATTGTTGTTAGATATATTGACTTAAAGGAGCGGCATATGGCAGGATTTAAAGATATTATCGGACATGAGCAGATTATAGAGCATTTACAGAACGCGATCGGGATGGATAAAGTATCCCATGCGTACATCATCAATGGACCGGACAAATCCGGAAAAATGATGCTGGCGGAGGCATTTGCAATGGCTTTGCAGTGTGAAAAGCATGGAAAAGAGGCATGTATGGAGTGCCATTCCTGCAGACAGGCACTGGGACATAATCAGCCGGATATTATTTATGTAAACCACGACAAGCCAAATACCATTTCTGTGGATGATATCCGTACACAGGTAAATAATGATATTGATGTGAAACCATACAGCAGTGAGCACAAGATATATATCATTGATGAGGCGGAGAAGATGAACCAGCAGGCACAGAATGCACTGCTGAAAACCATCGAGGAGCCGCCGGCATATGCGGTCATCATGCTTTTGACGACGAATGCGGACACATTTCTGCCAACGATCTTATCCAGATGCGTGACGTTGAATATTAAAGTTGTGCCGGATGAGAAAATCAAAAAGTTCCTGATGGAAAAGTATCAGATCCCTGACTATCAGGCGGATGTGTGTGTGGCATTTGCACAGGGAAATGTGGGAAAAGCAATCCAGCTTGCGTCCTCTGATGATTTTAATGAGATGAAGGCAAGCGCACTGCAGCTGATCAAGCGTCTCGATGATATTGATCTCTATGAGATGACCGCTGCGGTAAAGCAGATCGCAGATTACAAATTAGAAATTAACGATTACTTTGATCTGATGATGATCTGGTATCGTGACGTATTATATTTTAAAGCAACAGGTGACGTAAATGGCCTTATTTTCAAGGATGAGGTCTACGACATAAAACGACAGGCAGAAAAAAGCTCTTACAATGGAATCAACAGTATTTTGGAAGCTTTGCGCAAAGCCCAGATACGTCTGGACGCAAACGTAAACTTTGATCTGGTGATTGAGTTATTACTGCTGACAATTAAGGAGAACTAGAATGGTAAAAGTAGTAGGAATCCGTTTCCGGAATGCAGGTAAAATATATTATTTCGGACCCGGAAAGTTACAGTTAAAAGCAGGCATGCATGCAATTGTTGAGACTGCAAGAGGCGTTGAGATGGGAACTGTCATGACCGATCCGAGGGAGGTGTCCGAGGAGAGCGTCGTCCAGCCATTAAAACCGGTCATCCGCATTGCGACTGAGCAGGATGAAAAGCAGGTAGAGAAGAACCGCCAGAAGGAAAAAGAGGCGTTTAAGATCTGTCTGGAAAAGATTGCAAAACACAAGCTGGATATGAAGTTAGTGGAAGCAGAATACACATTTGATAATAACAAGCTGCTGTTCTATTTTACCGCAGACGGAAGAATTGATTTCCGTGAGCTGGTAAAAGATCTTGCAGCAGTATTCCGCACACGAATCGAACTGCGTCAGATCGGTGTCCGCGATGAGACAAAGATTATGGGAGGATATGGAATCTGTGGACGTGAACTGTGCTGTCACACATTCCTTTCCGAGTTTGCACCGGTATCAATCAAAATGGCGAAGGAGCAGAATCTTTCCCTGAATCCAACCAAGATTTCCGGCGTGTGCGGCAGACTGATGTGCTGTCTGAAAAATGAGGAAGAGACATACGAGTATCTCAACAGCCGTCTGCCAAATGTTGGTGATTATGTCACAACGGATGATGGTTTGAAGGGCGAAGTTTCTTCTGTAAATGTACTTCGCCAGCTTGTAAAAGTTTTAGTGGAAGTCAACGATGAGAAGGAACTGCGGGAATATCAGGCAGATCAGTTGAAATTCAAACCAAAACGACGCAGAGATGTGAAGCTTACTGCCGAGGAAATGAAAGAGCTGGCTGCATTAGAAGACCGTGGAGGAAAGTCAAAGATTGATGATACAAAATAATCTGATTCATGAAGGAGAGCGTTTGGACGAGCTGCAACGCAATGGATATGGAATCATCCAGAATCCGGCGCGTTTCTGTTTTGGCATGGACGCTGTGCTATTATCCGGTTTTGCGAAAGCAAAGGCAGGGGAAAAAGTACTGGATCTTGGAACCGGCACCGGAATTATTCCGATTTTAATGGAAGCAAAGACGGACGCAGCAGATTTTACAGCGTTAGAGATTCAGGAAGAAAGCGCAGATATGGCAAGACGCAGTGTCGCGTACAATCATCTCGAGGATAAGATCAAAGTAGTCACAGGAGATATCAGGGATGCTTCAAATATTTTTGGAGCATCTTCTTTTCATGTCATCACAACAAACCCGCCGTACATGATCGGCACTCATGGGGAAAACTCGCCATCCACAGCAAAAGCGATCGCAAGGCATGAGGTTTTGTGCACGTTGGACGATATTTTGCGGGAGAGCGCAAAAATGCTTATGCCGGGAGGCAGATTTTATATGGTACACCGCCCGTTCCGTCTGGCAGAAATCATGAGTAAAATGGTGGAATATAAGATAGAGCCGAAGCGTATGCGCCTGGTATATCCTTATATTAATAAGGAACCGAATATGGTGTTGATCGAAGGATTGCGCGGAGGAAAATCCCGTGTGACGGTGGAGAAGCCGCTCATTGTATACAAGGAGCAGGGTGTGTATACGGATGAGATTTATGACATTTATGGATATTGATATGGTAATACGAAACTCAATACGGCGTGTGAAGATTGTGATAAAATAACAAAATTTTCGAAGACACGCTTTCGCTACGTGTCGCTCGCAGCGGTACTAACATGCCAGCCACAGCAAGTTGCTATGTCTGCCATGTAAGAACCGGCGGCTCCCCAGTGTCTTCTCAAGCTTTTGTTATTTTAGCACAATTAAATCTACGGCATGAGAGTTTCGTAATTATCAGTTTATAAGTCTGGTAAACAAGGAGGGTAATATGTTTAATAAGATAACGCTTGGACCGATCACGATTTATATGTATGGATTGATGATTGCGATTGGATTTGCTTCGGCACTTTTCCTATGTAATTACCGGGGAAAGAAGAGAGGCTTAAGTGAGGATACGATTTTCGGTATTATTTTTATGTGCGTTGATTGGTGGAATGGTTGGCTGCCGGCTGCTTTATTACATTGTAGAGATTCCGGCAATTATGGAAGATCCATCGATTTTATGGGATTTCAAAAACGGATATGTCGTTTATGGTGGAATTATCGGTGGAATTGTGACAAGTTATGTCTATTGCCGTATCAAAAAAGAAAATTTTATTTCTTATTTTGATCTTGTGATGCCTGCAGTTTCCATGGCACAGGGATTTGGGCGTATTGGATGTTTTTGTGCCGGTTGCTGCTATGGAAGAGAGACGCATGCGTGGTATGGCATTACCTTTACGCATTCTGATTTTGCACCAAACGGTGTAAGCCTGATTCCGACGCAGCTGATCTCTTCCGCAGGTGATTTTCTGATCTGCGGCGTATTACTGTGGTATGCATCTAAGAAGCCAGAGCCGGGCAGAGTGGCAGCAGGTTATCTGGTACTCTATGGAGTGGGAAGATTTTTGATCGAATTTTTACGAAATGATTATCGTGGAAGCTTAGGAATTTTTTCCACATCACAGATTATCTCTTTTGGAATCGTGGCGCTCGGAATTGCGCTATATTTTGTGATTCCGAAGATGATGGAGAAGAAAGAGTAAATGCAGAAACAAAGATAGAGGGATAAAAGGTAAAGTATGTATAAAATGATTGAAAAATTTATGTACAGAAATAGAACGTCATGCAGAAGGAAATACAAAGGAAAAGGAATTAATAGGGACTGAATGGAAGGAAATTTAACAAAAGGACCAATTTTAAAGACATTAACGAAACTTGCGATTCCAATTATGGCATCGTCATTTCTAGGAACATTATATAATATTACCGATATGGCATGGATTGGACTGCTAGGCGCAAGGCGGTTGCCGGAGTAGGCGTTGGAGGTATGTTTACATGGCTCTCGCAGGGGCTTGCTTCGATGGCAAGAATGGGAGGCCAGGTACAGATTGCACAGTGCATAGGACGAGGAGAGAAGGAAAAGGCACATGGATATGCACAGACAGCGATGCAGTTGGCATTATTGATGGGACTCGCATATGGGATCATTGTAGCACTATTTGCAAATCAGCTGGTTGGATTTTTCAAGCTGGATGATGCGGAAACATTGAGTGCTGCGTTGGATTACACTAAGATTGCATGCGGATTCATTGTTTTTTCATTTTTATCATTCACATTAACGGGAATATATACGGCTCAGGGAGATTCTAAAACTCCTTTTATTGCAAATCTTTTTGGTTTGGCGGCGAATATGATCCTGGACCCTGTTTTGATTCTTGGACCGGGACCATTTCAGAGATTTGGAGCGGCAGGCGCAGCGATGGCAACTGTTTTGGCACAGGTAATTGTTACAATGATTATGCTGTTTGGAGTTATATTACAGAAGAAGGAAAATGTGTTGAAAGGTCTTCGCTTGTTTGTAAAAATTCCGTTGGAATATGTGCAGGGAATCTGCAAAATAGGTATTCCTACTGCACTTCAGGGTATGGTGTATTGTTTTATCTCTATGGTATTGACGCGTATGGTAGCTGGTTTTGGTCCAGAGGCAATTGCTACGCAGCGTGTGGGCGGTCAGATTGAATCAATCTCATGGAATACGGCAGATGGATTTGGCGCAGCTATGAACGCTTTTATCGGTCAAAACTATGGTGCTGGTAAAACCGAACGTGTGAAGAAGGGATATCGAGCATCGTTGTGCACCGTTGGTATATGGGGAATTTTGATCACCCTTGTGTTTGTAGTTGTTCCAGTACCGATCGCAAGCGTGTTTTTCCATGAGAAGACAGCGATTGCAACAGCAGTTGACTATTTGATCATTGTCGGGTACGGCGAAGCTTTTTTATGTGTTGAGCTGATGACAGTAGGTGCATTATCAGGACTTGGCAGGACTCGCCTGTGTAGTGTGATTAGTATTGTATTCACATCGCTTCGTATTCCGCTTGCAATCATTTTAAGTAGTGGTGTGCTAGGAATTCTGGGAATATGGTGGGCACTTACAACAACCACAATGATGAAAGGCATTATATTTACGTGTGCTTTTTTTATAATCATGCGAAAAATGACTGATGCGCAGCGGACAGATATAATTTAGTTTTTTGTTAGTTGTACCATTTCATTCATATTGCTTCGTAACAAATATTCAGAACATTATCATTTTGATCTATGCAAAAAGATAAATTGAAAAATACTTCCGGGAGGATATTGGAGAGAGAATAATGATGGCAGGAAAGTTATATTTGTGCGCAACACCGATTGGAAACCTTGAGGATATTACCTATCGGGTCCTCCGCACGCTAAAAGAGGTTGACCTGATCGCAGCAGAAGATACGAGAAATTCCATCAAACTGCTGAATCATTTTGAGATTAAGACACCTATGACAAGCTACCATGAATTTAATAAGATTGACAAAGCATATCAATTGGTGGACAAGCTTCGCGAAGGGAAAAATATTGCACTTATCACGGACGCAGGAACGCCGGGTATTTCTGATCCGGGGGAAGATCTCGTGCGTATCTGCTATGAGGAAGGTATTGAGGTGACGTCTCTGCCGGGGCCAGCCGCATGTATCACGGCGCTTACCATGTCCGGGCTTCCGACCAGAAGATTTGCGTTTGAAGCATTTTTGCCGAGAGATAAGAAAGAGCGGGCGCTTGTTTTAGACGGGCTTGCAAATGAGACAAGAACCATCATTATCTATGAGGCGCCACACCATCTTGTGAAAACGTTGGAGGAACTGGAGAGTGTTCTTGGAAGTGACAGAAAGCTTACAATCTGCAGGGAGCTTACAAAGCGATATGAGGAAAAAATGCAGACAACGCTAAGTGACAGTCTCCGCTATTATGAGCAAAACGAACCACGCGGCGAGTATGTCCTTGTTTTGCAGGGAAAGAGCTTTGAGGAGATTGCCGAGGAAGAGAAGAAAAACTGGGAATCCATGACATTAGAGGAACATATGCAGGTATATGAGAGCCAGGGCATTGCACGGAAAGAGGCAATGAAACTTGTGGCAAAAGACCGTGGGATCAGTAAGAGGGATGTGTATCAGGCGTTGCTTTCGTAGGAGGTGAAAATGAAAAAGATACCAATGATATTGCTTGCTATGTTCACGCTATCCGGTTGTGACAGGCAGGAAATGATCTACAGTTTCAACCATGTAGAGGAAGCTTCCGTGGATAACGAAGTCGAAAATACAGAAAGCGTGGATAACATTCAGGCAGAGACAGAACAGGCTGTGGATATTACAACCGAGGAACCGGAAATCTCAGATGTGTATTCAGGTCCGACCGTGACACTTGCCATGGTCGGGGATGTTCTGCTTCACACTCCGGTGGAAGAAAGCTGTCAGGCAGAGGATGGCTCTTATGATTTTTCAAGTCTTTTTGCCAATGTGAAAGACGAGGTGCAGGCGGCAGACATTGCGATTGTCAATCAGGAAGTTATCATTGGCGGGGAGGAACTGGGAGTATCTGGTTATCCAAGCTTTAATGCACCTTACGAGGTGGCGGATGCATTGGCAGAAACCGGATTTGATGTCATTTTGCATGGAACAAATCATGCGATGGATCAGGGGAAAAAAGGAATTACTAATTGCCTTTCAAACTGGGAGAAAAAACATCCTGATATAAAAATTCTTGGAATTAATAAAAGTCAGGATGCGCAGGATAGCGTTACCGTTTTAGCGCAGAATGGAATAAAAATTGCGGTATTAAATTATACATATGGTCTGAATGGCATTGCACTGCCTTCGGATATGCCGTATGCAGTAAATCTTCTGGACGAAGAAAAAGTAAAAGCAGATATTGCATCAGCGAAAGAACAGTCCGATTTTGTTATTGTGTGTCCGCATTGGGGAACAGAATATAGTCTGCATCCGGACAGCATGCAGAAAAAGTGGACAAAAATTTTTGCAGAAAGCGGTGTTGATCTGGTGCTCGGAACGCATCCGCATGTGATCGAACCAATTGAATGGGTAGAGGATGAGACAACCGGACATCAAATGCTCGTCTATTATTCTCTTGGAAATTTCGTCAACTGGACATCCAGCAGCGGTGATGGAATTGCAAACCGTATGGTGGGAGGCATGGCAGAGATCACAGTTGGATTTGATGAGGCTGGCAAGGGATTTATTGTAGATTATGGCGTGAATGCACTTGTGACGCAGGTGGAGCCGGGGCATAATGGAGTCACCACTTATTTCCTGAAAGATTACACAGATGAAATGGCAGGAAAAAATGCGATCATAGAACAGGACGCAAATTTTTCCAGAGAATATTGTACAAAATTGTGTACGGATATCTGGGGCGATTTGTGGGAGTGATTTTGGAAGGAAACAAATTTATAAAAATTTATTTATCCACAGATATGAGGAAAAAAGTAATTGATTTCCACATATCTGTGGATTTTTTTCTTGACAAATTGGTCTAATGACTGTAGACTAAAAACAACAAGTCTACAAGCATTAGACCAAGGAGGTAACAATGGAGGAATTAAGATTAGGGGTAATAGAATCGCAGTTTGCGGAAATCATATGGAGCAATGAACCGCTTCCGTCCGGTGAGCTGGTGAAATTATGTGAGCAGAAGCTTGGTTGGAAAAAGTCGACCACTTACACGGTTTTAAAGAGGTTGTGCGAGCGGGGAATCTTTCAGAACGAAAAAGGAATGGTTTCCGCCCGGATGACGAAAGAGGAATACGACGCTGCCCAGAGTGAAAAATTTTGTGGAGGACAACTTTGGAGGTTCCCTTCCGGCGTTTCTTGCCGCGTTCACAACGAGAAAAAAATTAAATAAATCAGAGGTGGACGAGATAAAGAAAATGATCGATGCTATTGGAAAGGAGGGCTGAAAATGTCAGGACTCTTTTTGAAATTGTTGAACATGAGTATATCTGCCAGTGTGCTGATCGTGGTTGTGGTGCTGGCACGCTGTCTGCTGAGGAAATCGCCGAAGTGGATTCACTGTATCTTGTGGGCGCTGGTTGGAATCCGGCTGCTGTGCCCGTTTCAATTAGAGACGACATTTAGCCTCGCACCAAACGCACAGGTTGTAAGCATTGAAGCAGGTGCGGTAACATCGCAGGTTCTGGCAGAAATGCCGGCTTTAGACAACACGGCAAACCGGTATCTTGCAAAATATTATTTTGAGGGTATCACAATTCCGGAGCAGGAGACGGCGCAAAACCCGATGAACCTGATTGCATCTATCTGGTTATGCGGTGTAGCGGTTTTGCTCGTATATGCAGCAGTCAGTTATGTACATATTCGCAGGAAAGTGAGAGAATCCGTCCGCATAGAAGGAAATATCTATATTTGTGACAGAATCCAGACACCATTTATTTTTGGAGTGTTAAATCCTCGGATCTATCTGCCATCATCGTTAAAAGAAGTTCAGATAAAAAATGTTGTGGCGCATGAAAAAGCGCATATCAGACGGCTGGATTATCTGTGGAAACCACTTGGTTATGTGTTGTTTGCAGTATATTGGTTCAATCCGTTCTGCTGGCTGGCGTACATTCTGTTTTGCCGGGACATTGAGATGGCATGCGATGAGCGTGTGATAAAGGACTGGAGCGCAGAGCAGAAAAAAGAGTATTCACTTGTCCTGCTTTCGTTCCATGTGCCGGGAAAAATGATCACCGTCTGCCCGTTAGCATTTGGAGAAGTGGGTGTGAAACAGAGAGTAAAAGGAATCCTGAATTTTAAAAAGCCGACCTTCTGGCTGATTGCAGCAGCATTGCTTTTCTGTGCGTGATAATAGGAGCACTTTTTCTTACAAATCCCAAAAAGAACGATAATGTGGAAGAAAATATTGCAACCGAATTATCAGAAAGCAGTCTGACTGACCAAACGTTAAACACAGAGAAGGATTCTTTGGCTGATCAGGAATCAAAACTAAATGCCTTATTAAAAAAGCAGTCCGATGCGATTCGGGCACAACAACAAAGTTTCTTACAAACATGGGCGGATGCATTTTGTGACAGGGACGGAGCAGCGATTGACAGTTTGTGCATGGATGGAGCAAGAAAAAAAATGATGAAGGAGCAGCTGCTTGTGATCGACGAAGGAGATACCATCTTTGGATGGTCAAGCCCGTGGCCAATGTGGGATACGTCGGATGAAAATTCGAAGGGGTATACGATCACGACCTCCTATGATGGAAAAAACACAGCAGAGATTTTGTACTATGCATGGACATCTGATCCACATGTTACGGTGTGGAAAGAAGATATTACGTTTGAGGAGAGAGATGGAAGTTATAAAGTGACGGATGAGAATATCCGTTTTCTGGATTATATTGTATCAGGAACGGAATTTGATGAGGCATATCCGCAAATTAATGGCACACCGATTGATTACACGGTCAATGGCATGTATGATGCATTGGTTATGAACAGTCTGCTTTCCAGTTCTATGTTATATCAGAATCTAAAGGATCCGGTATTGGCTGCAAAGTATTTGTTGAATCTGCTGGATAACGAAAACAAAGTACAAGTGGAGGCGTTGCAGGACGGCTCGAAAGAAGGTATCAATATAAAAATCACTTTTATCGAGGACGGCGCAGAGCGGTTTGTAAAAATGATCCAGCCTGACAGCGAGGATGGAATCTGGATTCCGCAGGATTATGAAATAAATAACCGGAGTTTAACTTACCATGGGGCAGCAGATTTTGTGGTGCTTTCCTAGAGTTTGAAGGGCAGATATAAGCGTCCTCTCGCAAGTCGTGATTTTATAGGTTTATGAAAAGAAAAACGGTACAGACAAAATATGATGTTCCTGTTCGCAGGGCATTCCGCTGGGCTTCTGAGCAACAATCATGTTCAGCTGAAGCTTCCATGATTGTTAGAAACCCAGCTCCATGGCTCACGAAGGAAATCATATTTGTCTGCACCGTTTTTCTTTCATTTACGTTGTGTGTCCAGCGAAGCTGGACCACACTAGCCGGTGTAAGTCCGGTCACGGTAATCGCCAGTGAGCCGTGTAGCTAAACTCGGTGCGTTGCAGTAATGCAGGGTACTAAGCGAGTGGATAAAGTAACCTCGGTAAGAGGGGCGAGCAATTATGCAGACCGTAACATAAAGTGAATTCTGCCGTATCGTTAGAAAGGTCTCTGAAAAGAGAGCAAAGGGAAGCTGAACCTTGGGCGTATGGGTGAAAGCCATGGAACGTGCGAAGAAACTGGAAAGCAGCACGGAGGAATCCCTCGGTATATAGGAAACGGTATGTATGAAAAGTGTGGTTCGGAACTGGAGAGACCCTACCCATCACCGAAAGGTAAAAAAGAAAGCGTATAAGCTTGGCGAAATCGTATTTCTGATGGGAGGGAGTCGGAGAGGAACATAGTACCAATAATGACTGTGCAAGAAAACGCAGTCTATGGAAGGTTCCTTGCTTCATTCATGTTTGTAGAGAGGGTAAGAGTGAGAGAATGTCATGCAGACTAACAACTCCAAGGAAAAAGTTCGACAACTTCAAAACAAACTATATCTGACAGCCAAGAAATGTGATAGCCGAAGATTTCATGCACTTTACGATAAGGTATATCGTGATGATGTACTTTTTGAAGCATGGAAACGGGTAAAAGCTAACAAGGGTTCCAGTGGTGTAGATGGTATCGGAATCGAAGATATTGAAGAGATGGGAATTGAAAAATACCTGTCAGAAATCAAATCGGAACTGATGGATGGAAAGTATAAACCATCCCCAGTAAAGCGAGTTATGATACCAAAACCAGACGGAAGTGAAAGACCTCTTGGAATACCAACAGTCAAGGACAGAATTGTGCAGATGGCTACCAAGATAGCAATAGAGCCAGTATTCGAAGCTGACTTTAGAGATTGTTCCTATGGATTCCGACCGAAAAGAAGTGCCAGGCAAGCACTGGAAGTGGTAAGGAAAGCGTGTAACAACAAGGGCTATTATGTAGTAGACGCAGATATTGAGAAGTTTTTTGATAACGTAAACCAAGATAAACTGATGAAACTGGCAGAGCAGAGAATATCAGACCGTAGGATATTGAAGCTGATAAGACAATGGTTAGTATCAGGAGTATTATACGGAAATGTACTGACAATTTCCGAACTGGGAACAAGCCAAGGTTCAGTTATATCTCCGTTATTGGCAAACATCTACTTAAATACACTGGACAGACTGTGGAAAAGTATGGACTTACTCACGGTATTCTTGTAAGGTACGCAGATGATACAGTCATCATCTGCAAGAATAAGAAAAATGCAAATCACGCACTGAACTTATTGCAGTACATCATGGCAAAACTGGATTTAAAGCTACACCCAGTAAAAACAAAGATTGTCAGCATGTGGGACGGAAAAGAGGGATTTGACTTTCTTGGAATGCACCACAGAAGAATGACAACGGAAACAAGCAAAGGACAATTGTATGAAGAAACTTATCAGTACCCGAGCAGGAAAGCCATGAAGAAGATGAAAGCAGAAATCAAAAAGAATGTAAACGGTCGAAGTCTGTTAGTTGCAAAGGAAGAGGATTTAATAAAGAATCTAAATCCGAAAATCATAGGTTGGAAGAATTATTATTCCACCAAAACAAATGAGACATGGATGCAGGAATTAGACTGGTATATTATCTGCACCTTTACAAGATGGTATAACAAGAAACACCAAAGGCGTAAACATATGTCAAGAGTGGGATTTGTTAGAAATAGCATTTACGAAAAAGGATTAAAGAAAATGGCTAGAGCATGACGTAATGCTGTAGAAAGAAGAATGTCGGAAAGCCGTGAGGGAGAACCTCATGCACGGTTTGATGAGGGGCGGATGAAATTTTCATCCGCCTACTCTACATGAATGACTTGTGAGAGGACGTTTATACATGCCCGGTCAACGTTATGAATTGCACCACAGAATCTGTAATTTACGTTATGGAACTCGCGGGGTATGGAATGAGTGCCTATAGGATCAAAACTCAATCTGCATTCTCAAAGTAAATTAATTATAAATTCTGTAAATCAATTTTAATAGAATGAAGTAGGATTGTAAGTGTAATTATGGTAGAATAATGGTATTAATGAAGTTGATCAATTGATACGTGAACAATCGAGCAGGACAGAAAACAGCTTACCATCTTTGATAGCTGCCCTTTCTCTGACTGCACACCGATTTTACCGATTGAACAAAATTGCGTCACCCAGCTGATACAGTATGGAGTTTGAATCGTATTTTCTTCTTCCGTTTCCAAAAATCGTATAAATTGGTCAAAGGCTTCAATGGTCTCCGGATTTTCTTCGGATATTTCCTGGCTGTATTCAATTGATTCAAAGTGCACTTAATAAGCCTTCATACAGACGGATGATGCGACTTTTTTCTTTGTAAAAATTTTAGAATATCTGTTTTGGTTCAACCTTGCATTACCTCACTTCATATGCTAGAATAAAAGCCTAATTCTATTATATCTAATTAACACATCATATGTAAAGGATTCTCTGAATATGTAGAGAGAGGATGTTCCCAATTAGAAAACAAAAATACAATAAAAAAAGATTCCCCATTAGTTTGATCTTTTCGTTCCTGGAAAAAGGAATATTGAATTCGGACACCTTTGAGAGGAATGCATCAGAAACATCTGCAGAAACTCTGTTCCGGATTTTGACCGAATATTTACCACATTCGGTAACCAAGAGATATAACAGTCCGATCGCCGGAAACCAGAGCGTCCGGGTAAAATTAGAGACATATTGTCCGGATAAAGTCGATCCAAATACCGGATATGGATATTTTGTGATCCATAAGGAACGGATTTTCCAGAGCATCAACAGCGCGTATCCAGAGTGGGCACAGGAATTATATACGAATGGCGGCACGGTTTATCTGGACGGTATTATGACGGTCACACAAAATGGAGTAAAGCAGGGTTCCATGAGCGAAGGAGGTGCATTGTCCGGCGAGGTGTACACAACATATAGCGGAATTGCAGGAGCAAGAAACTGGAGGGATAAAGAGGGATTAAAAAGCCATTTCGACAAAAGTGTTTATTTCCCGGCAAATCCGGGGATGAAGCACCTGTGGAGAACAATGGAGATCGTCACAGTGAGGGATTAATCTGTCTTCCGTCAACCGCCTGTGGATTTCATCGGATGAGTTTAATGTGAGCCGTGCAATTCCGTCATCAGAGTGCGTGTCCATCGGAGGAAGCCTGCAAAAATATTACTATCAGGCAACGTATGAGCATCATTATGGAACGAAGGCAGTTCCGGTCACAGCAAGTGTGACTTACACACTGACCTGGAATGATGGAAGAACGCATCGGGAACAGGTGACCGTCACGAAAAGTGTGGAAGTTCCAAGAGAGTATTCCTACTGGAAAATCCGCATGATCAATTTGTGCTATCTGAAAAATGCAGAGGTGCGGAACGGAGCATTGCCGGATGGAAACGTGCGGCTGGAAAATCTGTACTACCCGAATGTCACAGTGCAAAAGAATACAGATTCCATGACACTCCCGGAGACAGTCGTTGCGGTGGATGGCGGTGTGGTCGCTGGCGGAACGACCAGACCTGCAATTCCAGATAGTGATATTTTGCCGCTCATAGATAATAAAACAGGTAAAATTATAGTAAAAAATGACGTGTTTTCTGTAGATGGAGAAATATGGATGAATGGAGCTGCCTGCGAGGAGAAAACACCGGAGCCAGTCACATTATCCGATGAGCGAAAGCAGTCAGTGCAGAAAAATGACATTCAGATTCCCGGTGCAACGGCGAATCAGATATACGAATCCGTTGGTACAGCAGAATATGCATCTTATTTTTCAGGTGGAATTGTAAATAATGCGATGGTACCTGACATCAATCCGGTCGCAGTCCATACTCCGGTGGTCTGTGTGGAATGTCGACAGATGACATCGGGTTCAATCAGCAGATCATTCCGACCAAATATAAAAGTCTGATCTTAGGGCGCACATTTACCGTGTCTGTTGGAACAGCCGGAACGCATCTTGATGAAAAGGGCTATGGAACCAGAGAGTATCGAAAATATGTGAAGGCAAGACAGGTGAAATTTCCGTTTCCGGTCGTTTCGGATGGCAGGCAGATTGCAGCAGACAGCTGGATCACCATTCTGTCTGAGTCCGCTGAATTTTTACTCCCTGTGTCAGTGCCTGAAGGCGATTATAATATTTCTTACCGCTCAATAGCAATTAATGCGGAAAATAATGTGGCAGAACAGAAATATGCAAACACAGATAAAAACAACTACATAGCAACCGGAAGCGTCAGAGTGACAGTGATCGGACGGCTGTATGATTTTTGTGTGACAAATGTGATCGATTATCCAAGGTGGGAGCGCGTGTTCTGGAAAGAAGGGAAGACGGCTCGGACAGACACGGTTTATTTCAGTGGGACGAATGATCTGAACGGAATCAGACAGAGGGAGTCGGGCAGCCTGTATCTGGTGCCGCTTATCAGGGGAAGTCATCCCTATGACAGCAGCATTCATGCACCGGGGTTAGGATACCGCATGGAATTTTCCATTAAAACGATTGGGAGTATGTGGCATGCAGAGGATTCTGTTGAACTTGTTCCAACCTATTATTATATGGAGCGGGACGGCAGCAGTCTGCGTCAGGTAAACCTATACCGGAAAGACGATTTACAGGAATTTTATCTTCCGGTGAGCCTGAAGGCAGAAGACCGGACAATCACGGCAGAAGGAATGCAGACGTGGCGTGGAAGTTATCAGATCCCGGCAAATGTATACATTGCCAATGCGGAAGTGGATCTTGCTGAATATGTTGTACAAAAGAAAGGCAGGATCAGACAAAAAGATCCTGTATTTCTGCGGGATGGATATTTGATCGTGTATTTTTCCATTCAGACGGTCAAAGAAGGAAAACCACATCTCGACTATGAAAACAGGCAAAATGTCAACAATGGATACTGTGATATGTGGAAAACAGAAGGATACCAGACAGTGCGTGTGGATTCGGAAGGACACGTCTTTTCATTTCAGGAGGGCATGGTGTTTGTGTTCGACCAGAAGAAAAATATGCACACGGATTACACAAGTGTCGGCACACATTAAAGATATTTTTTCAGTGTCCCTGTCATAGGATTGTTATAAACAATAAGCAGGAAGTTGTGCATATATGAATTATTTATGGGCATTTATGATTTTATCCGGAGTCATATTTTCTGCATTCCATGGGACGATTCCGGCGGTTACCGGGGCTGTGCTTGATTCTGCAAAAGAGGCAGTGACACTCTGCATCACGATGACCGGAGTGATGTCCTTCTGGATGGGACTGATGCGGATCGCAGAGAGAGGAGGAGTGATCGCCGGATTGTCAAGAAAGTTAAAACCTGTTTTAAGATTTCTTTTTCCGCAGATTCCACCGGGGCACGTTGCAAATGAGCAGATCGCAGCCAATATGATCGCAAATATTTTCGGACTTGGCTGGGCGGCTACGCCAGCCGGACTGAAGGCAATGGAAAGCCTTGAAGAATTAGAGGAGAGCAGGCGAAAGGAGATGGAAGTGCAGAACGATGCGGCAAAAAGAAAAAAAGGTCACAGGACAAAACCAGCCCCGGTGCCGCGTGGCACTGCCAACGCAGAGATGTGTACGTTTCTGATCATGAATATCTCATCCCTGCAGTTGATCCCGGTCAATATTATCGCCTTCAGAAGCCAGTATGGGAGCGTGAACCCGGCGGAAATCATAGGACCTGCAATACTGGCGACTGTTATTAGTACCATTACGGCTGTAATTTTCTGTAAATTTGCACAAAAACTTACAAACTAATTGAAAAAAGCGTACTACTTGGAGTATAATGAAATTAGTACATAAACGAGGTGTCACATATGAAAAATGCCATTTTAATTGTAGACGACAGCAGACTGAACCGGGAAACACTGGCTGACATTTTAAAAGATAAATATAACATTATCGAGGCAGAGGATGGCAGGAGCGGTCTGGAGGTTTTGGAGAAAAGAAAAGATGATATCGTTCTGGTAATTCTGGATATTGTTATGCCGGGCATGGACGGCTTTGCGTTTATGGAAGAAGCCAGAACGAGGGAATCCATCCGCAATATACCAATTGTCGTAGCAACGACAGAGAATGATTATCAAACGGAAAAAAGATGTCTCGAACTGGGCGTGTGGGATTTTATTCCAAAAGTTTTCCAGCCGGAGATCATCCGTTTCCGTGTGCTGAACACGATCAAACGGAGTATGGCACATTCGCTGGAACATGATGGTCTGACTGGATTGTATACGATACAGAAGTTCAGTCAATGTGTAAAAAGAAACCTGGAAAATAATCAGGATACAAAGTTTACATTTATACGTCTTGATATTGAACGTTTCAAAATGATCAACAATTTTTACGGAGTAGAAGCAGGAGACCGTCTTCTGGTCTATATTTCCGGTCTGATCGAAACATATTGGCAGGACGTGGAAAACTGCGTATTTGGAAGGATTGACGGGGATGTTTTGGCATCTGTTTTCCAAAGAGACGAGAAAAACTCAATGGATTTATTCTATATATAAAACGGGAACTGAAAAAGTATAAGGCGGCTTACTATCTGGAAACAGCAATGGGAATCTACGACATTCTGGATAATAACCTTGATGTCCGGAACATTATTGCCCGTGCAACGCTCGCAGCAAAGCAGTGCAAAGGCCAGTACATGATCCATGAAGCGCGGTACACGGAAGAACTGCGTGCAAAGATCATCCGGGAACAGAATATTATCAATGAGATGGAGCATGCCCTTGAAACCGGGGAATTTGTCGTTTATTTTCAGCCAAAATATGAACTGGATCACTGCAGGCCATCGGGAGCGGAGGCGCTGGTGCGCTGGAAGAAGGCGGACGGTACGATCGTTTCACCGGGGGACTTTATCCCTGTATTTGAAAGTAACGGATTTATTATCCGGCTTGATTACTATGTATGGGATCAGGTGTGCCAGTTTATTAAGAATAATCTGGCTCACAGAGGGGATTCCGAAGTGATCTCCGTGAATGTTTCCAGGGTGAATCTGTATAATCCGGATTTTCTGGAGTCGCTGGTCAATCTGGTCGAAAAATACAAAATTCCGCCTAAATACCTGAATCTGGAGCTGACAGAGAGCGCTTTCTCGGATGACGCCCGTATGATACAGAATGCAGTAGATTATCTGCACAAAGCAGGATTTACGATATTAATGGACGATTTTGGAAGCGGATATTCTTCCCTGAACGTTCTCAAAGATATTGATATTGATGTTTTAAAGATTGACATGCGTTTCCTGTCCAAGGGATCGTCAGAGGAACGGGGCGAGAAGATTCTTGAGGCTGTGATCAAAATGGCAAAATCGCTGGACATGCTTGTCATTGCTGAGGGTGTCGAGGAAGAAAAACAGGTGAAAATGTTGAAACGTCTCGGTTGTGATTACATTCAGGGATACTATTTTGCAAAGCCGATGCCGAAAAAAGACTATGTGAAGCTTCTGCAAAAGAGCCGATAGAAAAGGGTTTACATAAAATAAAGAATGTGCGTTCCTGCATATTCTTTATTTTTTTGCATAGAATTTAGAGAGAAGAGAGCTGATATAGGAATAGGATATGAAACTGCTCCTTTTTTTATCGGAAATAACCATTCCACTTCTGATTTTTTGTATTGTCGGATATGGACTTTTAAACAGACAGCCGGTGTATGAGGAATTTGTGGAAGGGGCAAAGGATGGCTTCTGGACGGTGATCAAAATCATGCCGACACTGATCGGACTGATGGTGGCAGTTGGCGTACTGCGCGCATCGGGGCTTTTGGACTGCATTGCGCAGGGGCTGGGTCAGGTAACAGCAGAAATAGGATTTCCGGCTGAACTTTTTCCGGTTACTATCGTAAAAATGTTTTCTTCCTCGGCGGCGACCGGGCTGCTGCTCGATATTTACAAAGAGTACGGTGCAGATTCCACGCTTGGAAAAATGGCATCTGTTATGATGAGCAGCACAGAAACCATTTTTTATACAATGTCGGTTTATTTTATGTCGGTAAAAGTAAAGAAAACCCGTTATACGCTTGCAGGTGCATTGCTGGCAACAGTGGCAGGTACGATCGCAAGTGTGGTGATCGTTTCCTATATGTAACAATGTCTGTGGAACTTAAGAAAGCCGCTTATGCTGGAAATGTCAGCGGCAAATTTGACAATTATGCGGAATGAGACTATAATTCATTTGTGCATGGAACGGAAATATACCGTTCATTCAGAAAAATATCGCGGGATGGAGCAGTCTGGAAGCTCGTCGGGCTCATAACCCGAAGGTCATAGGTTCAAATCCTATTCCCGCAACTCTTAAAAGGCTGTCACGTGTGTGGCAGTCTTTTTTGTGCGATCTACATAGAAAACTTTGTTAAAAAATAAAATAATGAATGGCAGAAACAAAGCCATGTGCTATACTAAAGATATTCATTCATATAGAAAGTTTAGCAGAAACCAAAGCAAAGAGGGGATCAGCATGAGCAGTATTGAGACATTTTTACAAATGGTAAAAGAATCCGATAATATCGTATTTTTTGGCGGAGCCGGTGTGTCCACCGAGAGCGGCATCCCGGATTTCCGGAGCGTGGATGGACTTTACAATCAGAAGTATGATTATCCACCGGAAACGATCCTGAGTCATTCTTTTTATGTAAACCATACGGAAGAGTTCTATCGTTTTTACCGGGATAAAATGCTCTGTCTCACCGCAAAACCGAACACGACGCATTACAAATTGGCAGAACTGGAAAAAGCAGGAAAATTAAAAGCGGTCGTAACCCAGAATATAGACGGACTGCATCAGGCGGCCGGAAGCAAAATGTTTTGGAACTACACGGCAGCGTTCACAGAAACTATTGCAGAAAATGTGGAAAGGAATTTGATGCGGAGTACATCTTAAATTCCAAAGGCGTGCCGGTATGTGACAGTTGTGGCGGACAGATCAAACCGGATGTTGTTTTGTATGAGGAAGGATTGAACCAGCAGACATTAGAGGATGCAGTCTACTATATCAGTCATGCGGACATGCTCATTATCGGCGGTACGTCACTGGCGGTTTACCCGGCAGCAGGACTGATCGATTATTACCGTGGAAATAAGCTGGTGCTCATCAATAAATCGACGACGTCGATGGACAGCCGTGCCGATCTGCTGATCCAGGCAGGACTGGGAGAGGTTTTCGGACAGATTGAGGTATAAGTTTGAAGGGAATGTTGGGAAACTTCCGGGCTTTTGACTGGAATTTCAGGCTGCATACACTGCAGATGAAATGATTACGCAGAAAAGTGGGATAAACAATACAGACAGAGGGTAGGAACAGATATGGAAAAATTAGAATATGAGGTAGGCGATATCGTCAGATTAAAAAAACAGCATCCGTGCGGCAGCAGTGAATGGGAGATTTTGCGTGTGGGAGCGGACTTCCGGTTAAAATGCACCGGCTGTGGACATCAGATTATGATCGCACGAAAGCTTGTAGAAAAAAATACAAAAGAAATTCGAAAAAAAGCTTGAAATCGCACGTAATCCGTGCTATAGTAGATGCTCGTGATATATTATTATTCCTTGCTCATTCACTGAAAGAATGGGCCAGAGACCAAAAGGAGGAAAATTCGCATGAATAAATATGAGTTAGCACTCGTTGTCAGTGCAAAGATCGAAGATGATGCGAGAACAGCTACAGTAGAGAAGGCAAAAGATTATATCGTACGTGCCGGCGGTACTGTAACAGAAGTTGAAGACTGGGGTAAGAAAAATTAGCTTACGACATCCAGAAGATGAGCGAAGGTTATTACTACTTCATCCAGTTCGAAGCTGAAGCAACAGTTCCAGCTGCTGTTGAGCAGGATGTTCGTATTATGGACAATGTTCTTCGTTTCTTATGCGTTAGAAAAGACGAGGCATAGAGAGAATCAGCAGGTGTAATAACCGCTGGTCATAGAAGAGAGGAAATCGTATATGAATAAAGTTATTCTTATGGGACGATTGACCAGAGACCCTGAAGTACGTTACTCACAGGGTGAACAGGCAACAGCAATCGCAAGATATACACTGGCAGTTGACCGCAGATTCAAGCGTGATGGAGATCAGACCGCAGACTTTATCGGATGTGTGGCATTCGGTAAACTTGGTGAATTTGCAGAGAAGTATCTTCGCAAAGGAACAAAGGTTGTTGTAACCGGACGTATCCAGACAGGAAGTTATACGAACAAAGACGGTCAGAAAGTATATACAACAGATGTTGTTGTTGAAGAATGTGAATTTGCAGAGAGCAAGAATGCAGCCGGTGAGAATTCCGGGTTCACACCTTCAGACAGACCATCACCAAGCAGTGCAGCAGGCGATGGCTTCATGAATATTCCAGATGGAATTGATGAAGAGTTACCATTTAACTAAACCTAACAGGAGGTAATAATCATGGCTTTCAATAAAGCAGCAGATAGAGAAGGCGCTCCAATGAAGAGACGTCCAATGCATAGAAGAAAAAAAGTTTGTGTTTTCTGTGGAAAAGATAACGTTATCGATTACAAAGATACAAACAAATTAAAGAGATACATCTCTGAGAGAGGAAAAATTCTTCCTCGCAGAATCACAGGTAACTGTGCAAAACACCAGAGAGCTCTTACAGTAGCAATCAAGAGAGCACGTCACGTAGCTCTTATGCCATACGTTTGCGAATAAGCTTAGGAAAATCAAGACTTCCCGGGTTCGGGAAAAGTGATTTGACACAAGTTTGACACAACATTTGACACGAAAAAAACAGGAAAGACCAATTATCCTCGGGTAGTTGGTCTTTTTGTGTGTCGGTACAGGATCATTTTGGATAAAAAGGAAAGAAAGATGAAGAACAGACTATACGATGCCACAAAAATCGACTGGGACAATCTCATGTTTTCCACAAAGGAATTATGGATGCTGCTTATCCCGATCATGGTCGAACAGATGTTAAATTCCCTGATGGGAATGGCAGACACCATGATGGTGAGCAATGTGGGAAGTGTCGCAATGTCAGCGGTTTCACTTGTGGATTCTATCAATACGCTTGTGATCCAGGTGTTTGCAGCACTTGCCACCGGAGCGGCGATCATATGCTCCCACTATCTGGGAAAAGGGGATGAGAGAGGCGCAAACAAAGCGGCGAGGCAGATTTTCCTCACCGTGATCGTGATTTCTTTAACGATCACGGCAGGCGGACTGATCTTCTGCCGACCGTTGTTACGTCTGATTTTTGGAGCTGTGGAGCCTGCGGTTATGGAGGATTCCATTATCTATTTCCTGATCACGGCATCTTCCTATCCGTTTATTGCCCTGTTTAATGCAGGAGGAGCCTTTTACCGTGCAGGCGGAAACTCCAAATTCCCAATGAAAATATCAATCATTTCGAATGTGTTGAATATCATTGGAAATGCAGTCCTTATCTTCGGATGTAATATGGGAGTGGCAGGAGCGGCGATATCAACGCTCGTCTCAAGGGCGTTCTGTGCCATTGTTGTTTTGTATTTCCTTCGAAAACCAAAACAGAAAATCGTGCTGAACCAATATCACACAATTCGGCCGGATTTTCCGCTGATCGGGAAAGTACTTGCGATCGGTATTCCTGCCGGAGTGGAAAATGGCATGTTTCAGTTTGGAAAACTTGCAATCCAGTCCACGGTTTCCACCCTGGGAACACAGGCAATTGCGGCGCAGGCGATGACGGTAATTTTTGAAAATGTCAATGGAATTGCAGCAATCGCTGTGGGAATTGGACTTATGACCGTGGCAGGTCAGGCGTTTGGCGCAGGAAGAAAAGAGGAAGCAAAATATTATATTATAAAATTAACAGGATATGCAGAGATCGTGCTGATTATTTCGTGTGCGGTCACATTCCTTATCAGTCGTCCAATCATGCATCTTGCCGGCATGGAGGCTGAGAGCATGGAACTCTGCTATCAGATGCTGATCGCGATCACGATCGCAAAACCAATCCTCTGGGCACTGTCTTTCATTCCGCCATACGGACTCAGAGCAGCGGGAGATGTAAAGTTCTCTATGATCACAGCTACGTGCACGATGTGGTTCTGCAGGGTGGCACTGGCGGTTTATCTGATCCGTTTTCAGGGATTTGGACCGATCGCAGTGTGGATCGGTATGTTTGCAGACTGGGGAATCCGAAGCATTATCTTCTCCATTCGTTTCATATCAGGCAAATGGATGGAAAAACATGTGATTTAAATAATACAAAAGTCTTTAGAAAAATTAATGTTTTTTTAAAGACTTTTTTTGTTATAATGTGATAGGCTTTTTTCATAAGTTTAAGGAAAACGGAAGAGACTGACAAAAGGATTACACAATATGAAAAAGAAATTGAGAAAATATATCATACTTCCATTGCTGGCAGTTTTATGGTTATGTGGATGCGGTAAAAAAGAGGAGACAGATAAAGCAGAAGCGGTCCCTGATACGGCAGCGGAAACGGAAAGTCAGACAGAAGAGACGGAAGAGAAAGAACAGGAACGTACACAGTACCCTGTTTCTGAGGCAGATACAGAGACGATTTATGCCGACAGGGAGAAGAACCAGGAACTTGCGGATTTCCTGATTGCTTATTATCAGATACCGGAGGAATTTTGTGCGGAGACGCGCTATTATTATGATATGGTCGATCTGAATGAAGATGGAACCGAGGAAATCCTTGCTGTGGTGGTTGGTGAATATACGGAATGTGACGGCGGTGATCCGGCAGTGATCCTTGAGCAGAGTGAACAGGGATACCAGGTGCTGGAGAGGTTTGCGTATGTCCGTACTCCGGTGTATGTGAGCGATACGATGACTGACGGATGGCATGATCTTATTTTTCCGGCATACGGCGGGGAAGAGGGAACTGGATTTCGGGTTTTCCATTATCAGGATGGCATAGGTTATCAGAATGAGAACATGGAATTTATGGAAGACATGGACGAAAATTTTTGCGGAAAAAAGATGATCGCAGACAATTTTATTGATGATATGGATAAGGGAAATTATCTGACCTTACGTGAAACACCTTTATCGGGAAATTAAATCAGAAAAATAAGCTTTATATTATACCCTTTCAATGATATAATGGAATACAAATCGTTACTATTTTGCAGGATTTTTAAAGGGTGTGAATATGAAGAAAACGAATATAAAATTAAAAGGAAAGCTTCGCAGATATTTGAACTGGCCTTTGTATCTCACCATTGTATTGATTTTGATGGATGTTGCAATGTATGCACAGGACATACAGATGGGAGCAGAGTTTTCAGGATTTATCGTTTTATACGTTATCATTGTACTGATATCAAACAGGCGGAACAGACCACTTCTGATCAATGAGCTGGTGAATTTTGCCACACAGTACGGAACTGTACAGAAACAGCTTTTGAATGATTTTGAGATTCCGTATGCATTGCTGGATTATAATTCGAGATTTCTGTGGATGAATGAAAATTTACAGAGATCACAGGCAAGGACAAAAATTACCATAAGTCAGTGACCACAGTATTTCCGAGTCTGACAAAGGATATCCTGCAGAAGTCCGAAGCGGTAGGATCCATAAATGTAATGCTGGATGACCGCAATTACCGTATTTCCATGAAGCGCATTTATTTTGATTCTGTGACAAAGGACAGTGCTATCGTGGCAATCAATGACAGCGATGAGTATCTGACTGCCATTTATCTGTTTGACGAGACAGAGCTGAACCGTTATATCAGGGAGAACGAGGAGCAGAAGCTTGTTGCGGGACTGATCTATATTGACAATTACGAGGAAGCGTTAGACAGTATCGAGGATGTGAAGCGTTCCCTTTTGATCGCACTTGTAGACCGCAAGGTCAATAAGTATTTTACTGAGATCGATGCCCTTGTGCGTAAGATTGAGAAAGACAAATATTTTGTTGTATTCAAATACAAGTATTTAGAGCAGCTCTCAGCAGATAAGTTTAAGCTGATCGAGGATGTCAAGAGCATCAAAGTCGGAAATGAGATGGCGATCACCTTAAGTATCGGAGTCGGTGCCGGAGGTGTCAGCTATACACAGAATTACGAGTACGCCCGCATGGGAATTGACCTTGCATTAGGACGTGGCGGCGATCAGGTCGTTGTAAAAGAAGGCGAGGAAGTCACTTATTATGGAGGCAAGGCAAAACAGGTAGAGCGTAACACCAGAGTAAAAGCCAGAGTAAAGGCTCATGCACTCCGCGAGATCATCGAGAGCCGTGAACATGTGGTCATTATGGGACATACGATCAGTGATGTAGATTCTTTAGGCGCAGCGATCGGTGTGTACTGCGCAGCCCGTGTGCTTGGCAAGAAGGCACAGATCGTTTTAAATGAAGTCACGACATCCCTCCGACCGCTGGTAGAATGTTTTACGGAAGAAAAAGGTTACCCGGCAGATTTATTCATTAAGAATGAAGAGGCGCTTCTGATCACAAATAAGAATACACTGGTCATGGTTGTGGACACAAACCGTCCGAGCTACACAGAATGCCCGGAGCTGTTAAACCGTACCGACACGATCTGTGTATTCGATCACCACAGACAGAACAGTGAAGTCATTGAGAATCCGGTACTTTCCTATATCGAGCCATATGCGTCGAGCGCATGCGAGATGATCGCGGAAGTATTGCAGTACTTTTCGGAAAATATTAAGCTGGAACCGAGTGAGGCAGACTGTATTTACGCAGGCATCCTCATTGATACCAATAATTTCATGACGAAAACAGGCGTGCGCACTTTTGAGGCAGCGGCATATCTCAGAAGAGCCGGAGCGGAAGTCACGCGTGTCAGAAAAATGCTGCGAAATGATATGGCTGCTTATAAAGCGAGAGCTGAGGCGGTCCGTCATGCAGAGGTCTACCGGGGAGCATTTGCAATCTCTGTCTGCCCGGCGGACAATATTGAGAGCCCTACAATTGTAGGAGCACAGGCGGCAAATGAATTATTAAATATTGTGGGAATTAAGGCATCCTTCGTTTTGACGGAGTATCAGGGAAAAATCTATATCAGTTCAAGATCCATTGATGAGATCAATGTCCAGCTCATTATGGAACGTGTGGGTGGCGGCGGCCACTTAAACGTTGCGGGAGCACAGCTGACAAACTGTACGATCCAGGAGGCAAAGCGAATGATCCAGGACACCATTGACGAGATGATAAAAGAAGGAGATATTCAGGAATGAAAGTAATATTATTACAGGATGTAAAAGCATTAGGAAAAAAGGGAGACGTTGTCAATGTCAGTGACGGTTACGCACGCAACGCTATTTTTCCGAAAAAATTAGGCGTGGAAGCAAATGCCAAAAATTTAAATGATCTGAAATTACAGAATCAGCATGCAGATAAAGTTGCACAGGAGAATTACGAGGCAGCGCTTGCAATGGCGGAAAATTTAAAAGATAAGAAAGTAACTGTTAAGATGAAAGCCGGTGAAGGCGGAAGAACCTTTGGTTCTGTTTCCACAAAAGAGATCTCAGCAGCGGCAAAAGAGCAGCTTGGATTAGAACTCGACAAGAAGAAAATGCAGCTTGCGGAGCCGATCAGAAGCTTTGGCGTTGTGGAAGTTCCGGTAAAACTTCACACAAAAGTAACCGGAAAACTTGCCGTTCATGTAGTAGAATTATAGGGAGGATCTCATGGAGGAGACTCTGATCAAGAGAAGCATGCCAAATAGTCTGGATGCAGAACAGTCTGTCATTGGATCCATGATCATGGACAAAGATGCGATATTGACGGCGATGGAGATGCTGACGAGTGATGATTTTTATCATAAACAGTATGGAATCTTATTTGATGCCATGATAGAACTCTACAGCAAAGGACTTCCAGTCGACCTCATTACCTTACAGAATAAATTAAAAGAAAAAGAGGTGCCGGAGGAAATTTCAAGTCTTTCCTATGTGAAAGAACTTTTGGATGCGGTTCCGACTTCTGCAAATATTAAGTATTACGCAAAAATTGTAAAAGACAATTCCATGCGGCGCAGACTCATCCGGTTGAATGAAGAGATTGAGAATGAGTGTTATGCCGGCAGGGAAAGCGTTGATACGGTCATGGATATGACGGAGAAGAAAGTGTTTGATCTGCTCTCCACAAGAGGTGGCGGCGGGGACTATGTTCCGATCCGTCAGGTAGTTATGAATGCGCTAGAGAAAATTGAAAATGCAGCAAAGACTTCCGGAACGGTAACCGGTATTCCAACCGGATTTATCGATCTGGACTACCGGACTGCCGGTTTGCAGCCTTCCGACCTGATTCTGATCGCAGCGCGTCCGTCTATGGGAAAAACAGCGTTTGTATTGAATATTGCGCAGTATGTGGCATTTCATGAAGATATGTGTACCGCAATTTTTTCTTTGGAGATGTCGAAAGAACAGTTGGTAAACCGTCTGTTCTCTCTGGAATCAAGAGTGGATGCACAGGCTCTGCGTACCGGTAACCTCTCGGACAGCGACTGGGAAAAACTGATTGAGGGAGCAGGAACGATCGGTAATTCCAAGCTGATCATCGATGATACGCCGGGTATCTCCATTGCAGAGATGAGAAGCAAGTGCCGTAAATATAAATTAGAGCATGATTTAAAACTTATCATTATCGACTACTTACAGTTAATGTCCGGTTCCGGCAAGGGGAGCGATTCCCGTCAGCAGGAGATTTCAGATATTTCCCGTTCCTTAAAGGCGCTGGCGCGTGAACTGTCTGTTCCGGTGATCGCATTGTCACAGTTATCACGAGCTGTTGAACAGAGACCGGATCACAGACCGATGCTGTCGGATCTTCGTGAGTCCGGAGCGATCGAGCAGGATGCCGACGTGGTTATGTTTATTTACAGGGACGATTATTACAATCATGATTCGGAGATGAAAGGTATTTCTGAGATCATCATTGCAAAACAGAGAAATGGTCCGATCGGAACCGTCAATCTGGTATGGTTACCTCAGTATACCAAGTTTGCCAACATGGAGAAAAATTAATCAGTACCGTCGGGGTGTTGTGCAGTTTCCGGCAGAAAAACGATTTTGTTTTTCTGTCGGAATTTGTATAACACCCCGATTTTTGTCTGAAAAAGGCGACCGATTTTCCTTGAGGGCTTGTCCTGCGACGCTTATAATAATGGTAAGCTTAAAGGGAGGAAAATATGGAAAAAGTACGGTATATGATTTCAGATGCATCCAGCATGGTAAATGTGGAATCGCATGTATTGCGTTACTGGGAAGATGAATTGGAGTTAAACATTCCGCGAAACGAAATGGGACACCGTTACTATACACAGGAAAATATCAAAGAATTTCAATATATCAAAGAATTAAAAGAGAAGGGCTATCAGCTCAAAGCCATAAAAATGATCGTACATAATGGTGATATGGAGCAGAGACTTCCGGAACTTACCGGAAATGAGGCAGATAAGCCTGGTGGCGTAAAAAATCATCAGGTTTATTTTAAAAACCCGGAGACCTTAGCTTTGGCAGAGGCAAAGCAGAGCATATTGGACAATACGGACCGCATGGCGCAATTCACAGAACTCATGACAGATATTGTGGGCAAGGCGATCGCAGCAAACAATGAAAATTTAAGCAGGACGATCAGCGAAGATGTGGGGGAACAGGTACTCAAGGAGATGAATTATCTGATGCGGGAGCGTGAGGAACTGGAAGAGGAACGTTTCCGGCAGCTGGATGAGGCAATCCGCGGCAATTTAAAAAAGAAAAAAACACCATTATTAAAAAAATGGACAAAGAAAAAACCGTCAGAAGCCTGACGGTTTTTCTTATGTACTTTTGCAAAGCCTGTTGCGGATTATTCTTCGCTGATAGCTCCTGTAGGACAAACTCCTGCACAAGTTCCGCAGCTAACGCAAGAACCTGCATCGATAACGAACTGGCTGTCTCCCTGGCTGATAGCGCCTACTGGACATTCTGGTTCGCAAGTTCCACAGCTAACGCATGAATCAGAAATTACGTATGCCATTGATATTCCCTCCTTATAATTAAATAAAAATCATTATTCTGCGTATTGAGAATACGCATCACATCATAAATGATGTAAGGTTATCGTCGCCAATAACTTTAACACACATTTTAATACAAACAGACACGGTTTACAAGTCCATAACATGAAAAATCGTGTATTTTAATTAGCACAAGCCATTAAAATACACGATAATGAAAGCGTAAATGATAAATATTGCTCAATAACAAAAATTAAAAAGTTGAGAAGTGATACAGCGTCTTGGAACGGAAATCCTCGCCGGGATGAAGCACGATGCTTGGGAAATTTCCGTGATTGATCGCATCAGGAAATGCTGTGTTTCCAGGCAGACACTGGAGTGCTCTGCGTACGGAACGCCCTCTTTTCCCGGAAGCTTCATTGGCTGGTTTGCGACATAAAGCTGCAGACCCGGCTGGTCCGTAAAGCAGGTCATGCGGATTCCCGTCTCTTTGGACTGGAGAACGGCAGCCTCCCTGAGACCGGTTCCGTTGATGACAAAGTTGTGATCGTAAGTGCCGAATTTTTAAACTGCTCATAATCGGAGTTGTACATTTTCCGATTGTGTGCATGGTGCGGAAGTCAAATGGAGTGCCATCTACCGGGATAAACTTTCCGGTTGGAGCCTGGGAGTCATCGAGTTCCGTGATCTCATCTGCATCAATAAATAATTCATGCGACATAATATCGCCATGACCTTCACCGTTTAAGTTAAAATAACCGTGATTTGTCACATTGAACAGTGTATCCGCATCTGTGGATGCCTCGTAAAGAATCGAAAGCTCATTGTCCTCGGACCATCCATAAGAGACTGTCAGTGTCAGATTACCGGGATATCCCTCTTCCCCATCTGCTGAATTCATGGTAAAATTAATTTGTCATCTTTGATCTTCGATTCCCAGATCTTAGAAGCGTAACCGACGATACCGCCGTGCAGGTGATTTGTTCCGTTGTTGATGGCAAGCTGGTATTCTTTTCCATTCAGAGAAAAGTGGCCATCTTTGATGCGGTTGGCAACCCGGCCTACTACAGCACCGAGACTTGCATCATCGTCTGCATAGTGATCGGCTGTTGAGAATCCAAGACATACATCTACCGGATCACCATTGCGGTCTGGCACGACAATTTTGTCAGACGGCAGCCAAAGTCAATGATCTCAACATAAGCGCCGCTTGTGTTTTCCAAATGAAATAAATTGATAATAGAACCGTTTTTTGTAGTTCCAAATTCTGATTTTGTAATTTTCATAACGATCTCCCTCCTGTAAGAAAGATTGCTGATATTTCTGCCAAAGCATATAATACTGGAAAAGAAGCAGTTACTATTTGAAAATAACTGCTGCATCAATATTCTTTACCTAATTAAAATTATTATGCCACATTTAGAAAAACATAGCAAGTGTGTTGCCTAATTTTTGGAATTGTGAGATAATAATACATGAATGTTCGGAGGAATAACATGCAGACTAAAGTTGTAAAATAGATCCATTTCAGATAGACGAAAATGAAATGAAAGAAGCGGCAGAACTCATCCGAAAAGGAGAACTGGTAGCGTTTCCAACAGAGACCGTATATGGTCTGGGTGCAGATGCGCTGCATCCGGAAGCATCAAAAAGATATATGCGGCAAAGGGACGGCCATCAGACAATCCCTGATCGTGCATATCTGCAAATTTGAGGAACTTGTTTCCATTGCAAAGAAGTTCCTGCTCAGGCAGAAAAGCTGGCAGACGCATTCTGGCCAGGACCGCTCACGATGATCGTCTGGAAGAATGAAAAAGTACCATATGAGACAACCGGCGGTATGGAGACCGTAGCAATCCGTATGCCAAAACACCCGGTAGCATTAAAATTAATTGAGGAAAGCGGATGCCTGATTGCAGCACCAAGTGCAAATACATCCGGCAAGCCAAGCCCGACAGAGGCTTCCCATGTGAAGCTTGATCTGGATGGCAAGATACCGATGATCTTAGACGGAGGACCGGTAGGAATCGGCATTGAGTCAACAATCATTGATCTGACCGAAGATACTCCAATGATCTTACGCCCTGGTTATATCACGAAAGAAATGTTAGAAGAGGTTCTTGGTGAGGAAGTGAAGATCGATCCGGGAATTATAGCCTCGGATTCGCTCACAAAGCCGAAAGCACCTGGAATGAAATACAAACATTATGCACCGAAAGCAGATCTTGTGCTTGTAGATGGCGAGGCAGAGAACGTTGTGAAAAAGATTAACGAACTCGTAGCCGAAAAGCAGAAAAATAGTCTGAAAGTCGGAGTGATCGCAACGGATGAGACAAAAGATCAGTATCAGGCAGATATTGTTGTGAGCATTGGAGCGCGGGCGGATGAAGACGCGATCGCGCAGCATCTCTATAAGATTTTAAGGGAATTTGATGACTGGAATGTAGATGCAATCTATTCAGAGAGTTTTGCAACACCAAGGATTGGACAGGCAATCATGAACCGTCTTTTGAAGGCGGCGGGACATCAAGTATTACATGTGTAGTTTTGATGACCGATGCAGAGATCAGAAAGGCATGATTTATATGAAACAATATAACCGAATCCTGTTTGTGGCAGAGAGCGGCACATCCCGTGCGCCCATGGCAGCAGGGATTTTAAGTGAATACACATTAAAGCACCCGGTGACAATAGAGTGCAGAGGCTTAGTTGTACTTTTCCCGGAGCCGTTGAATCAGAAGGCAGAGGCAGTGATGATCAGCAATGGAATTAACTGGGAGAATTTCACATCCACGCAGCTTGAGGATGAAGATTTTACAGATGATACGCTCGTACTCACGATGGAGCACAGCCAGTTAGAGAAGATTTTTGAAAAATACCCAAGTGCCAGAGAAGAAAATGTATATGTACTGACAGAACTTGTCGGTGATGAATTAGAGATTTTAGATCCTTATGGCGGATCACTGCAGTCTTATGGGCTGTGTTATGAGACCATGAGGAAATCAATCATAAAATTAGTAAAACTTTTAAACGAAGGAGAATAAAAAACATGTCAAAAGTAGTAGTAATGGATCACCCATTAATCCAGCACAAAATTGGAATTATGAGAAGAACGGATACAGGTTCCAAGGATTTCCGTACACTTGTAAGTGAGGTTGCAATGTTAGAGTGCTATGAGGCAACCAGAGATCTGAAGCTGACAGATGTTGAGATCGATACACCAATCTGCCATGCAACTGTAAAAGAATTAAAGGGTAAAAAACTTGCAGTCGTACCTATTTTACGTGCAGGTCTTGGAATGGTAGACGGAATGCTTGCAATGATCCCAGCCGCAAAGGTAGGACATATCGGATTGTACCGTGACCCTGAAACATTAGAGCCAGTAGAGTACTACTGCAAATTACCGGATGACTGCGCAAACCGTGAAGTATTTGTTGTTGACCCAATGCTTGCAACAGGTGGATCTTCCGCAGCAGCAATCCAGATGTTGAAAGACAAAGGTGTAAAAAATATCCACCTTATGGTTATCATCGCAGCTCCGGAAGGAGTGAAGAAAATGCAGGAAGCACATCCGGACGTAGATATTTATATCGGTGCGCTGGATGATCATCTGAATGAGCATGGATATATTGTTCCGGGTCTTGGCGATGCCGGAGACAGAATTTTCGGAACAAAATAATCCAGAGAAATACCCGTTTTTCTGAGAGGAATAGATATGAGTGAGAAACGCAGAGATTACATCAGCTGGGATGAATATTTTATGGGTGTGGCAATGCTTACCGGCATGCGCTCCAAGGACCCGAACACACAGGTAGGGGCGTGTATTGTAAGTGCAGATCATAAGATTTTATCGATGGGATACAACGGACTGCCAACAGGCTGTTCGGATGATGAATTCCCATGGGGACGGGAAGGTGCTCCGTTGGAGAACAAATACCTGTTTACCACACACAGTGAGCTGAATGCAATTTTAAATTATCGTGGTGGAAGTCTGGAAGGCTCGACGATTTATGTTTCATTATTCCCATGCAATGAATGTGCAAAAGCAATTATTCAGGCGGGAATTAAGAGAATTGTGTACGACAGCGACAAGTATGACGGAACGCCGTCTGTTGTGGCATCCAAGCGTATGTTAAAGGCTGCAGGAGTCGTGATGCAAAAGTATGAACATACCAACAGAGAGATTACGATCAGACTTTAACCGCAGACCATAGAAGAACAGCAGAGAGGAGAACATCACTTATGAAGAATCAGAAAAAAGTGTTTCAGTCACTGACACTGATTTTACAGTTTGGGCTGAATATGATCGTTCCCATTGTACTTTGCATGATGTTCGGCATATGGCTCGGCAGGAAATATGATATTTTGTGGATTACGATCCCGTTTTTTGTCATAGGGGCATTGGCGGGTTTCACCAATATTTACAAGATGGCAAAAAAGATTTATGGATTAGGCAGAAAAGACAGGAAGAAGTAAGATGTTAAAGAGACTAAACGATGCATTACCAGAGCTTGTTCTAGGTATTATAGTATATGGGATCGCCGTGGAACTGGCAGGCGTATGGTTTGTGACGGACAAGCTGCGGTACACAACGGGACTGGTGATAGGAATTGCATTGGCTGTGGGGATGGCGGTCAACATGGCGATCGTACTTCGGGATGCCGTTGAAATTTATGGCGGAGAACATGCACAGGCAAAGATCATTGCTAAGTCGATTTTGCGGTATGTGATCGTTGTGATCGTCTTTTTTGTCATGATGAAGTTTAATCTTGGTAATTTATTTACAGCTTTTATCGGTGTCCTGGGATTGAAGATATCTGCTTATCTTCAGCCCTTTACACATAAATTTGTTTTAAAACTGCAGGGAAGAGTGGAGACACCTTCCGAAAGCAGCGACAATTAAAAACGAGAAAGGAGGAGGTGAGAACGTGAGTAACGCAATCCTAATGTCTGGTGGAGCGGATGATATTGACTTTATGATCCATGGACTGTTCTCCTATCAGCTGTTTGGACATACTGTGTGGATTACAACATCCCATGTATGCATTCTGATCGTTATGCTTGTGATCCTGATCTTTGCAGTGATTGCAAACCGTAAGATCAAACATGCGACAGAAGTACCGGATGGCTTTCAGAATGTCATTGAACTCATCGTTGAAAAGTTGGATGGTGTAGTTATGGGCACGATGGGTAAAGTAGCTGGTCCGAAGTTTGTGAATTATATCAGCACAATCTTTATTTTCATTTTTATGAGTAATATCTCCGGACTGTTTGGTCTCAGACCACCAACAGCCGATTATGGTACAACACTTGCACTTGGTCTTATTACATTTTTCCTGATCCATATCACGCAGTTCAAAAATCTGCCGTTGAAACAGATCTGGGTAGACATGTGTTCGCCATTACCACCATGGCTGCCAATTTGGTTCCCAATCAATGTGATCAGTGAGATTGCGGTACCGATTTCCCTGTCATTACGTTTGTTCGCAAACGTATTATCAGGAACCGTTATGATGGCGCTTGTATACGGCTTATTGAGCAAAATTGCGATTATCTGGCCGGCAGCCCTTCATGTGTACTTTGATTTGTTCTCAGGAGCAATTCAGACCTATGTATTCTGTATGCTGACAATGACTTATATCAGCCAGAATTACGAACAAGAGTAGAAAAGGAGAATTCAATATGAATATTACAGGACAGGATTTAATTTTAGCATGCTCAGCAATCGGAGCAGGTTTAGCAGTTATCGCAGGTATCGGACCTGGTATTGGACAGGGTATCGCAGCAGGACATGCAGCAGCAGCCGTTGGTAGAAACCCAGGCGCAAAAGGTGATATCATGTCAACCATGCTTTTAGGTCAGGCCGTAGCAGAGACAACAGGTCTTTATGGTCTGTTGATCGCTATGTTATTACTTTTCGTAAAACCATTAGTATAAGAAGTTTTGGGAAAAGCTAAAATAAACGGAAAGGAGGCCAGACCTTGGAGGAAATGACAAGACTTTTTAATCTGGATTTCCAGCTTCTGCATGATACCGTACTTCTTGCAATCGCTATTTTCTTCCTGTTTTTAGCTCTGTCATATCTGTTATTCAATCCGGTCCGTAAGATGCTTAAGGACAGACAGGAGAAGATCGCAACAGATATCGACACCGCACTTGCAGATAAGAAGGATGCCGCTGCTTTAAAAGCAGAGTACGAAGCGAAGCTGAAAAATATAGATAAAGAGGCAGAACAGATTTTAAGCGAAGCCCGCCAGAAAGCTTTGAAAAACGAAGCAAAAATTGTGGACGAAGCCAAGGAAGAGGCTGCTCGAATCATCCAGAGAGCGAACGAGGAAGCAGAGCTTTCCAAGAAACGTGCAATGGATGAGGTAAAACAGGAAATGATCACAGTTGCATCTATGATGGCTGCAAAAGTTGTAGCTGCCAATATTGATGCTACAGTTCAGGATACGCTGGTAGAAGAGACATTGAAAGAAATGGGTGAATCAACATGGCAAAGCTAGTATCAAAAACATACGGTGACGCATTGTTTGAGGTAGCTTTGGAGAAAAACCAGCTTGATGAGTTCCTGGATGAAGTCAAAGCGGCACAGACCGCCATTGAAGAAAACAAAGAACTCTTCAAATTAATGAGTCATCCAAAAATCGTAAAAGAAGAAAAAATCAAGATCATCACAGACATTTTTACAGGAAAAGTTTCCGAAGAACTTGTTGGACTTCTCCGCATGATCGTGGATAAAGGACACTTTGAACAGGTGGACAGTGTATTTACTTACTTTATTGATGAAGTAAAAGAATACAAGAATATCGGAACTGCTTATGTGACTTCCGCAATGGAGTTATCCGATGCACAGAAGGCAGCAGTGGAAAAACGGTTATTAGAGACAACAAAGTATGTGAAATTTGAAATGCATTATGATGTCGATTCCGAATTGATCGGCGGAATGGTGATCCGTATCGGCGACAGAGTCGTTGACAGCAGTGTTCGGACCAAATTATATGATCTGACACGCGAGTTATCCAAAATACAGTTGAAAGCAGGTGAATGCGCTTCATGAATTTAAAACCAGAAGAAATAAGTTCCGTTATTAAAGAACAGATCAAACGTTATGCAGCGCAGTTAGAAGTAGCTGACGTTGGTACCGTAATTCAGGTGGCAGATGGTATCGCACGTATTCACGGTCTTGATAATGCAATGCAGGGCGAACTTTTAGAGTTCCCTGGCGAAGTATATGGAATGGTATTAAACCTTGAGGAAGATAACGTTGGTGCCGTATTGCTCGGTAACCAGAAGAATATCAACGAGGGTGATACTGTAAAGACAACCGGACGAGTTGTTGAAGTTCCAGTCGGGGACGCTATGTTAGGACGTGTAGTCAATGCATTAGGACAGCCAATTGATGGCAAAGGACCTATTGAAACAGACAGATACCGCCAGATCGAACGTGTCGCATCCGGTGTTATTTCCAGAAAATCAGTAGATACACCATTGCAGACAGGTATTAAGGCGATCGATTCCATGGTTCCAATCGGACGTGGACAGCGTGAGTTGATCATCGGTGACAGACAGACCGGTAAGACAGCGATCGCAATCGATACAATCATTAACCAGAAAGGCCAGAACGTAAAATGTATTTACGTTGCAATTGGCCAGAAGGCATCTACAGTTGCCTCTCTTGTTAAGACATTAGAAGAATTTGGTGCAATGTCTTACACTACAGTTGTAGCATCAACTGCAAGTGAATTAGCACCATTACAGTATATTGCACCATACGCAGGATGTGCGATTGGTGAGGAATGGATGGAAGCAGGACAGGATGTTCTCATTGTTTACGATGATTTGAGTAAGCATGCAGCTGCATACCGTACACTCTCCCTGCTTCTTAAGAGACCACCAGGACGTGAGGCTTATCCAGGTGATGTATTCTACTTACACTCCAGACTGTTAGAGCGTGCAGCTCGTCTTTCTGATAAATTAGGCGGAGGTTCTTTAACAGCACTTCCAATTATCGAGACACAGGCCGGTGACGTATCAGCATACATTCCTACAAATGTAATTTCCATCACAGATGGTCAGATTTATCTGGAAACAGAGATGTTCAACTCCGGTTTCAGACCAGCGATCAACGCAGGTCTTTCCGTATCCCGAGTTGGAGGTTCTGCCCAGATCAAAGCGATGAAGAAGATCGCAGCACCTATCCGTGTGGAACTTGCACAGTATCGTGAGTTGGCAGCATTCGCACAGTTCGGTTCCGAGCTGGATGCAGATACTACCGAGAAGCTTGCACAGGGTGAAAGAATCCGTGAGATTTTAAAACAGCCTCAGTATCAGCCAATGCCAGTTGAAAAACAGGTTATGATCATTTATGCAGCTACCAAGAAGTACCTGATCGACATTCCGGTTGAGAAGATTCTTGATTTTGAAAAAGCATTATTTGAATATGCTGATACCAAGTATCCGGAAGTGCCAGAGGCAATCCGTACTGAAAAAGTCATCAGTGATGAGACAGAAGCAAAACTTGTAAAAGCAATCGAAGAATGCAAAGCGGACTTTTTAAAGTAGGCGGAGGGAGGTTTTTCTTATGGCCTCAATGAAGGACATTAAAAGAAGAAAAAGGCAGCATACAGAGTACGCAGCAGATCACCAAAGCCATGAAACTTGTTTCGACTGTAAAGTTACAGAAAGCAAAGGGAAGAGCGGAACAGACGAATCCATATTTTAATTATATGTATCAGACTGTCAGCTCCATGCTTGCAAAGTCCGGAAACATTAATCATCCATATTTAAAATCCGGGGAATCCACGAAAAAGGCAGTGGTTGTGATCACGTCTAACCGTGGACTTGCCGGAGGCTACAACTCCAATATTGTAAAGCTGATTACAGGAAGTGATCTGAATAAAGAGGATCTTTCTGATCTATGCAATTGGTAATAAAGGACGTGAAGCCTTAGAGCGGCGTGGTTACCATATTGAACTGGAGGATTCTGCGATGATCGAATCTCCTTCCTATGAGGATGCAGCAGCTCTTTGCAAAAAGATCCTGAAGTCATTCTCAGACGGTGAGATTGGTGAGATTTATCTTGCTTACACGCATTTTAAAAATACCGTCAGCCATGAGCCGAAGCTTATCAAACTGCTTCCGGTTGAGATTGAGGCAGGGGACGTAGCGGAGGATACAGATTCGAATATTCTTATGAATTATGAGCCAACCACGGAGGAAGCACTGGATATGATCATTCCAAAATATGTCACCAGTCTTTTCTATGGAGCATTGGTAGAAGCTGTAGCCAGTGAAAATGGAGCGAGAATGCAGGCGATGGATTCTGCAACAAGTAATGCAGAAGAAATGATCAGCGATTTGACTCTGAAGTATAACAGAGCGCGTCAGGGCGCTATCACTCAGGAATTAACTGAGATCATAGCAGGCGCGTCAGCAATTTCCTAGATAAGCAGCAATCTGCGCACTTTAGGAGGAAAGAATAATAAACAAGGAGAAATTATAGCATGGCAAATAATATAGGTAAAATTACCCAGATTATTGGTGCCGTTCTGGATATCAAATTCACAGAAGGCAACCTGCCTGAGATCAACGATGCTATCAAAGTTCCTACCAGAGATGGAAAAGAACTGGTAGTAGAAGTCTCACAGCATCTGGGTGATGATATTGTCAGATGTATCGCCATGGGATCTACAGACGGACTCGTACGTGGAATGGATGCGATCGCTACAGGTGCTCCGATCAGCGTTCCTGTAGGTGAGAATACGCTTGGACGTATGTTCAATGTTCTGGGAAATCCTATTGACGAGATCGATCCACCAACGGGTGTCGAGACATGGCCTATTCATAGAAAAGCACCTGCCTTTGAAGAGCAGGCAACTTCTCAGGAAATGTTAGAGACAGGTATCAAGGTCGTTGACCTTCTCTGCCCATACCAGAAAGGTGGTAAAATCGGATTGTTCGGTGGTGCCGGTGTAGGTAAGACCGTATTGATCCAGGAGCTGATTCACAATATCGCTACTGAGCATGGTGGATATTCTGTATTCACAGGTGTAGGAGAGCGTACACGTGAGGGAAATGACCTTTACTATGAAATGAAAGAATCAGGCGTTATTGATAAGACAACCATGGTGTTTGGACAGATGAACGAGCCACCAGGAGCACGTATGAGAGTTGCACTTACCGGTCTTACCATGGCAGAGTACTTCCGTGATAAGGGTGGAAAAGACGTACTTTTATTCATTGATAACATTTTCCGTTTCACACAGGCAGGTTCCGAGGTTTCCGCGCTGTTAGGACGTATGCCTTCAGCCGTAGGTTACCAGCCAACTTTACAGACAGAGATGGGTGCGCTCCAGGAGCGAATCACATCTACAAAGAACGGTTCCATCACATCCGTACAGGCAGTTTACGTGCCAGCCGATGACTTAACTGACCCGGCTCCGGCAACAACATTTGCCCATCTGGATGCAACAACCGTATTGGAGCGTTCAATTGCAGAGTTAGGTATTTACCCAGCCGTAGATCCACTGGCATCTACTTCCCGTATTCTTGATCCACGTATCATTGGTCAGGAGCACTTTGAAGTTGCCCGTGGTGTACAGGAAATTTTACAGAAATACAAAGAACTTCAGGATATTATCGCAATCCTTGGTATGGACGAGTTATCAGAGGATGATAAACTTGTCGTTAACCGTGCGAGAAAGGTACAGAGATTCTTATCCCAGCCATTCTTCGTAGCAGGACAGTTTACTGGTCTGGAAGGAAAATATGTTCCAATCGCAGAAACAGTTCGTGGATTTAAGGAAATCCTGGAAGGAAAACATGATGATGTTCCAGAAAGTTACTTCTTAAATGCAGGAAGCATCGATGAAGTACGCGCTCGTATGAACGCTTAAGGTGGAGGATTATTATGGCAGAGGAAAATAAGATTTTTACCGTAGAGATCATCACTCTGGATCGAATTCTTTTATAAAGGTGAGGGAGACATGATCGAATTTACAACTGCTGTTGGTGAGATTGGTGTATACAAAAAACACATTCCACTGACCACCGTTTTAGCACCGGGTGTTGTGAAGATTCACAAAACAGGTGAAGATGATGTGATCGCAGCAGTGCATTCCGGTTTTGCAGAGATTCTGCCAGATAAAGTAACCCTTCTTGCAGAGATTGCAGAATGGCCGGATGAGATCGATAAAGGTCGTGCTGAAGCAGCAATGAAGCGTGCCGAAGAACGTCTCGCAAATAAGACCGAGGCGATCGATGTGAAGCGTGCAGAGTTTGCACTTCGCAAGGCGCTGGTTCGTCTTGATATTGCAAAATAAAAGAAATGCTGGAAATTCCCCGGAGAGTGTTATATACTTTCTGGGGAATTTTTAATACAAGACAAAAGAATGTTTTAGTATAAAAACATAAGGAAAGGGCAGGGCGATCATTATGAAAATAACAATTGCAAGACAGTGTGGAAGTGGCGGACATGAAGTGGCAGAGGCTTTGGCAGAGAAGCTAAATCTGGAGATATTTGACAAGAAAAGATTTGTGGAAGAAGCAAAAAAGAGAAACGTCTATGATGAAAATGCCAACTTTTTAAATGAAAAACCAATCGACAGTTTTCTTTACAGTATTGCGATGAGCTATGGAGCGACAAATCCGAGAGACCGCTATATTGATTTTGTAAAAGAGCTGACAGAACAGGAAAATTGCATCATTATCGGAAGATGTGCGAATTATATTTACAGAGATGACAAGGACTGCGTTTCCGTTTATCTGCATGCAGACAGAGAAATCAGATGTGAGAGATTACAGAAGAGGGATCAGATATCAGAGAAAGAAGCCCTGAAAAATATTCAGGAAGTGGATGAGAAACGTGCTGCATTCCAGGAACAGTGTACATCTACCAGATGGGGCGATGGGAATGAATACGATCTTTGCATCGATACCGGAAAAATTGGGATTGAAAATGCGGTGGAGATGATTCTGGAGTATATTCGGTTTGAAAATATATTATAATGAATATTAGAAATTAATTGTATAAGTACGTTTTATCAATAAAAGGGAATCAATAGAAGCAGTTACATGTAGAAATGAAGCACATGAAACTGCTTTTCTATTTTATTAGATAAACATTGCAAATAGTAGATATCATAAAGTTAGAAAAATTGAAAAAATGAGCAGAATAAGGTTGGAAAAAATGAAAAAACAGGTATAATAAGGTTAGAAAAATTGAATATTATGTATAAAAGTGGGTTGGAAAAATTATAAGTTATGAAATGGCAGGAGGAAATCATGATTGAAAGGAAAGCTAAGGTGACTGTAAATGAATGGATTACACATGGAAATGATGCCTTTTTGCTGACAGGAGCAAGACAGATCGGAAAAACGTATCTAATAAGACAATGTCTGAAAGAAAGCGGGTATCCATATATAGAATTTAATTTTATAGAGCAGCCTGAACTTGTCAATTTGTTTGCCGGGGCAAAAGATGCAAAAGAGTTATTGATGCGTTTGAGTGTAGTGGCGAAGGAGCCATTGGAGCAGGGAAAGACAATTATTTTTTTAGATGAAATTCAGGAATTTAAAGATATCGTTACAAGAATAAAATTTCTGGTAGAGGATGGAACATTTCGATATATTATGAGTGGTTCATTGCTGGGAGTAGAATTAAATGATTTAAGATCAGCTCCGGTTGGATACCTTGAAATCTATGATATGTATCCGTTGGATTTTAAAGAGTTTGTCAGGGCAGCAGGACTGAAAAATGATGTAATTCTCATGTTGGAAGATCATTTTAAAAAGAGAAACCCGGTGGATGATTTTATTCATTCCAAAATGCTGGATCTGTTTTATTTATATCTGATTGTTGGCGGAATGCCAGAAGCGGTTGCTGTTTATCTGGAAACAAATGATCTGGCAAAAGTCGCCAAAGTGCATGAAAAAATTATACGATTATATAAAACAGATTTTTCAAAATATGAAAAAAATTATAAACTGAAATTGCAGGAAATATACGATGCAATGCCAGGACAGTTAGATCAGAAAAATAAGCGTTTTCAATTAAATGCAATTGAAAAAGGCATGAGTTATGACCGGTTAAAGAATGATTTTCTTTGGTTAAAAGATGCAGGAGTGGCAATTCCTGTATACAATATCAGTGAACCCAAATTGCCTCTGATCATTAGTGAAAACCGAAATCTGTTTAAACTGTTTTTTTCAGATGTTGGACTGCTTACAAGCTGTTATTCCAATCAGGTTAAACTTGCTATTTTAAATAAGGAAAAAGCAATCAATAATGGAGCTCTCTTTGAAAATGTTGTTGCGCAGGAATTATTAGCAAAGAGGCATAAGGAATATTATTTTAACAGCAAACAGCAGGGAGAGCTTGATTTTGTAATTGAACTGGATGGAAAAGTGGTACCTTTGGAAATTAAATCCGGTAAGGACTATAAAAGGCACTCTGCATTAAACAATGTTCTGAAAAATGAAAATTACAAGATAGAAGAAGCTTATATTCTTTCGGAAGGGAATATTGAAATTGAGGGAAAAAGAGTTTATATGCCAATTTATATGATTATGTTTCTGGAGAATACAGAGCTTACGAATACGATCTATAAAATTGATTTAGATGGATTAGGAGAGTAGCAGTGTTTCATTGCTACTCTTTTTGAGGTAAAAATCACCGTTTCGGCTGATACCGCATATCCGACACATTATACACCGTGATAAAAGCGAGAGGATCTTCATGGCTCATATAATTCATCAGTTTCTGATATTCGGATTTATCTACAATTGTAATAATCTCATTCCGCTTCTGCATATTGTAGGCACCGATGGATTCGTAAATGGTCGCACCGCTGTGGAGATCATTTAAAATAAACTGGCGGAGCTCCTCCTTTTCTGTGATAATGCAGACTCTGCGCTTAATATTATGGTTAAAAATAAAATGATCGAGAATAATACCATTAAAATAAGTTCCTAAAATACTGAGAACGACAGTTTTTATCATAGACTAACGTAGCAGAAAGCGCAACGCACATTCCGGAAAGTGACATCGCTTTTCCAAGTTCCATATGCAGGTATTTGTTCATGATTTTGCGACAATGTCTAATCCGCCGGAGGAGGCATTTCGGTTGAATAAAATGCTGAGACCGATGCTCACGACTAATATATAACAGAGCACATCTAATTCCTGGCTGCCGGTCATTGAGGTATTTTCAGGAAAAATAAATTCAAAAGTCCAAGAAACAGCGGAAGCATAATGCTCGTATAAACTGTTTTGATTCCAAATTCTTTCCGCAGGTGAAAATCCGATGATTAAGAGCAGTACATTTAAAATCATTGTGATCGCAGACAGCGGCAAAGGAATGAAGTTCGACAGAACGATTCCAAGACCGGAAATACTGCTGACGGATGCATGGCTTGGCACCAGAAAAGAAAACAGCGGCGGCGATGACCGCAACAGCGACCGTTAAAATAAGCGTTTCTTTGATCAATTCAGAGTAGTTTATCTTCTTAGGCATTTTCAATATTCTCCCCAGATATTTTATAAAATTAAGGTATCCTTTATTGCGTGATGATGCATAAAACATCCAATTTTGTATTCTAACATACTGCGTATGAAAGTACAATCGCAATGATCCTGACACTTGCAGTAGCAATTATTATCCAAAATATCCCAATTTTATACAATGACATTTTACAGGCAGGGCGATAGTATGAGCGTAAGAAGCGAATACATTCGCCCTGCTTTCAGTATCACAGAGCATGCACAAAAGGGGAATATTGGGGTATTTCAAATGAAAAAATTGCAACATATCAGATTAAGGGAAGGTTCTAAAGCAGATCAGTTTCTGAGCGGACAGCTTACAAGCAAATATTTTTCCTATCAGGAGATATTTGCAATGCTGATGCCGCTTATTTTTGACCAGTTTTTTATCAGTGTGATCGCATTGCTTACAACAGCGATGATCAGTTCATCCAGCCAGGAATCGGTGTCGGCTGTCAGTCTGGTATCGCCACTTTACATGATGATCTATGCGGTTTACAGTGCGATTTCTTCCGCGGGAACAGTGATTATCGCACAGTATAAAGAGCACGGAGACGAGGAAAAAATGAAGAAAGCAGCCGGACAGATCGTGATGTTTACTTTTGCTACAGCGGTGGTGGAATTATCGTGTCGATGTTTATTGTAAAACTTGGAACGGAGAGTGTAGCGGCGAATGCAGTTTCGAATTCTGCTTTGATGGTGCTTTACTCCATGGGACTCGCGGTGTCTAATTTGTCGGTTACAATTATAGGACAGTGCATTGGAGCAAAAGATAAAAAGATGGCACGTTACTATGGCAAGAAAATGGTATGGCTTGGAGAGGTGTCCATTTTAGTGTCACTGGCAGCATTGCTGCCGTTTTTACGGATCATTTTAAAATTATATCAGGCACCGGAAAATACATTAGGCCAGATTTATATGCTGCTCGCAATTGCGTTTGTACCGATGGCACTGCTCTGGTCAACGTCGAATGTACTGCCGAATGTACTTCGGGCTGCAGGAGATGTGAATTTTACATCGTATGTGTCATTGATCACAATGTGGTTGATCCGCGTGGGCTGTAGTTATGCAGTGTCTATGAAGCTGGGATTTGGCATAGAAGGTGTGTGGATCTGCATGGGGTTGAATGGCTGATCCGCAGTGTGATTTTTATAATGCGTTTTCATTCCGACCGGTGGTTAAATCAAAAACAGCTGTATGATCAGCTGTTTTTGATTTCGTTTTAATTTCGCAGCTCATAAATCAGGGCATTATTTCAGTAAAAGCACATTCTAAAGAAGGGAGATTTTAAACAAAAATAGATTTATGATTAATATAATTAGAAGAATTGTTCAAAATTATTTTTATGAAAATAAGGATGGAAAAATAGCATGGCAAAACATGGTAAACTGTTCGTGGGGAATTAAAGATTGATGACAAAGATGAAGCGATTGTTCAGATTTAAGATCAAACCATTATCAGGAAGAAAAAATCTTTGTTAGTCGAATCCCATATGTTAAAATATCCTCATAGGAGACAGCCGCATATGCAGATAGAAGAGAAACAGATTGTGATAAATGGACAGAACATCATATTGCGCAGTCCAAAGAAGCAGGACGCAGAAACTTTTCAGAGGTGCGTGACATCACTTACCGTGAAACGTATTTTCTGGCGAGATACCCGGAGGAGACAGATTTTACAGCAGAAGCAGCAGAGGCGATGATATCAGACATAGCAGAGCGCAGGGAAGAATTTTGATCGGAGCGTTTCGGAAAGAGCAGATGATTGGCTGTGTCATGGTTTTAAAAGAGGAAATCACATCAAATTCCGGCATAAGGCGGGGATCGGAATTTTATCCTACAAAGATACTGCGGAATAGGACTTGGAAGGCAGTTGATGGAATATGCGATCGAAAACGCCAGAAAAACAGAACTTGAGCAGCTGAAACTGGGTGTTTTGATGACAATGTGGCAGCAATCCGTCTGTATGAAAAATTAGGTTTTCGCGAGTGGGGAAGAGAACCTCATGCGTTTAAACTGAAAGACGGAAGCTACCGGGATGAAATACAGATGGTCTTATTTTATCATAGAAAAGGACGAGCGATGAAACTATATTTTGTACGTCATGGTGAAACAGAGTGGAATGTAAAAAGAAGATTCAGGGAAAAACCGATATTCCACTGAATGAAAATGGAATCCGTCAGGCGAAGGAACTGGCGTGCCAGCTGGTGGAAGAAGATATTTCGGTAAAACATGTCTATCATTCACCGCAGCTTCGGGCGGCGGAGACAGCACGTATCGCTGCGGAAGCGCTGCATGCGACCTGTATTCCGCTGGATGGACTGGTGGAGATGAACCTTGGAAGCTGGGAAGGTTCCAACTGGCGTGTGATCGAGCGGGAAAACAGTCCGGAATATCAGGAGTGGAGAAAAGACCGCCGCTATGTGCGCACACCGGGAGGCGGTGAATGTTACAATGATGTGGTAAAACGCACGCTGGATGCTATGGAATATATTATGAAACGGGAAAACGGAGATGTGCTGATCGTGACGCACAGCGCGATCATTATGGCACTGCGGTGTTACATTGCAGGGCTTCCATTTGATGAGATGGTTCGGAAATTTAAGACAAGAAATGCGGAAGTAGTCATGATCGAAAGCTTTAAGATCATAGATGCGATTGCACGGTTTAAAAAAGAAAATAAATAAATCACAACAAAAATGTAGAAACTGTTGTACAGAGAGACGCAAAAACGCAGGTCTCTCTGTACAGCAGTTTTTTTATGTAACATATCTGTCAAATGCCGCTCTTGTAACTTCTGCACAATTTTAAATAAGCATTTTTGTGAATGATTTTGATGGAAAATGATTGACTGTGACGGAATGTGAATTTATAATTCAGATATAAAGATGAACGGACTTGAAGGATGTTGACGGAAATTGGAGGAAATATAAATGCTGACAGAGGAAAGGTTTGCGAAGATATTATCCATACTGGAAAGTATGGGGAGTGTGACAGTCCAGCAGTTGATGACAGAACTTGATGCTTCGGAATCTACGATACGAAGAGATCTGAATGCACTGGATGCAAACGGTCAGTTGACGAAGGTTCACGGTGGGGCGATCTTAAAAACGGTAGCGTACAGCACAAAGGATGACAACGTTATCAGCCGGAAAGAAAAGAATCGTGACGCAAAGAACAAAATTGCAAAATATGCCGCAGAACAGATCGCGTCAGGTGATTTTGTTTATCTGGATGCCGGAACGACAACAGAGCTGATGATCGAGTACATCACAAGCCGTCAGGCGGTGTTTGTGACAAATGCGATCAGTCATGCGAAGCGTCTGGCAGAGAGAGGATTTACCGTGTATCTCTTAGGTGGCGAGTTCAAGGCAGTCACAGAGGCGATTGTAGGAGAAGAGGCAGTCACGACACTGGAGAAATACAATTTCACCAAAGGCTTCTGGGGTGCAAATGGTGTCAGCCTTCAGAAAGGTTATTCAACACCGGAGTTAAAAGAGGCGATGGTGAAGAAGAAATCCATGGAAAACTGCAAGGAATGTTTTGTTCTGGCAGACGAGAGCAAATTCAATCAGATTTCCAGTGTGACGTTCGCACCGTTTGAAGGCGCAACGGTCATCACGACAGGACTTAGCCTTCCGGCTTATAAAAAATGTAACAATGTCATAGATGTAAAGCAGTAAACAGAAAGGAGTCGAAAAAATGATCTATACCGTAACTTTTAACCCATCGCTGGATTATATCGTTTCTGTAGATGATTTTACCTGCGGAATCGTAAACCGTACAACGGATGAGATTATTTTTCCGGGAGGAAAAGGAATCAATGTTTCCATAGTTTTAAAGAATCTTGGCTTTGAGAATACAGCGCTTGGCTTTCTGGCCGGGTTCACAGGAAACAGAATACAGGAACTGTTAGAGGAAAAAGGAGTCCGCACCGATTTTATCAGCGTGGAAAATGGAATTTCCAGAATTAATGTAAAGCTTCGTTCCAATGAAGAGACGGAGATCAACGGACAGGGGCCGGCAATCGCAGAGATGGATATTGAAAAGCTTTATGAAAAGCTTGATACGCTGTCGGACGGCGATATCCTTGTACTTGCCGGAAGCATTCCGGATGTTATGCCGGGTTCAATGTACATGGACATTATGAAACATTTACAGAATAAGGATCTGAAAATTGTGGTAGACGCAACAAAAGATCTTCTGGTGAATGTATTACAGTATCATCCATTTCTGATCAAGCCAAACAATCATGAGCTTGGCGAGATCTTCGGAGTGAAGATCGAGAATAAGGCAGATGTCATCACCTATGCAAAGAAAATGCAGGAAAAGGGAGCAAGAAACGTTCTGGTATCCATGGCGGGTGACGGAGCTGTGTTAGTCGCAGAAGATGGAAGCATCTTCCAGTCCGAAGCACCAAAAGGAAAGGTTGTCAATTCCGTAGGAGCAGGAGATTCCATGGTGGCAGGATTTATCGCAGGATACCTTGAGGACGGAAGCTACGGGAAAGCGTTCCAGATGGGTGTCTGCACCGGAAGTGCCTCTGCTTTTTCAGAGGAACTGGCTACAAAAGCAGAAGCGATCGCTTTACTCGATAGTAATAAGAAATTGTTTGCAGGGGAACAATAGAAAAGGGAGGGATTTTTCAAATGAAAATCAGAGATTTACTCGCAGCAGAAAGTATTGAACTGAATGGGAAAGTAACAGGCAAAAGAAACTCTTGACGCAATGGTCGATCTGATGGCAAAGAGCGGCAAGATTAATGATGTAGAGGTTTATCGTAAAGGTGTCTATGCACGAGAAGAGGAGAGCACCACAGGAATCGGCGAGGGAATTGCGATTCCGCACTGCAAATCGGATTCGGTGTCAAGACCGGGGCTTGCAGCGATGGTTGTACCGGAAGGGGTTGATTTTGATTCCTTAGACGGTGAGAAAGTAAACCTGATCTTTGATCGCTGCCCCGAACACAAAAGAGAACGTGCATCTCGACGTGCTCAGCAAATTGTCTGTGTTACTGATGGATGAGGATTTCACAGCAAACCTGCGCAATGCAAAGACAGTTGATGAATTTTTGCACGTGATCGACGCAGCAGAGGCAGAAAAAGATGCTGAGGAAGAGAAAAAAGAAGAGGAACAGAAGGCAGAAGCACTGGCTTCCAATGGAAAACTGATTCTGGCAGTTACCGGCTGCCCAACCGGTATCGCACATACTTATATGGCGGCAGAAGCACTTGAGAAAAAGGCAAAAGAGCTTGGATACCGGATCAAAGTTGAGACGAGAGGTTCCGGCGGTGCCAAGAATGTGCTCACAAAAGCAGAGATCGCAGAGGCAGAGTGCATTATTGTTGCAGCAGACACACAGGTTCCAATGGATCGTTTCGCAGGAAAACCGGTGATCCAGTGTAAAGTGGCAGACGGAATCAGCAAAGCAGAGGAACTGCTCACAAAAGCGGCAAATGGCCATGCATCTATTTACGAGGCAGGCGGAAAAGCAGCAGATGACGAAGAAGAGGGAAAAGACAGTCTCGGACATCAGATCTACAAACATCTGATGAACGGTGTATCCCATATGCTTCCATTCGTTGTCGGCGGTGGTATTCTGATCGCAATTGCATTCCTAATCGATGGTTTTTCCGTAGATTTGAATTCACTTCCATTAGACCAGAGATCAAACTTCGGTACGATCACTCCGATGGCAGCGATGTTTAAGTCCATTGGTGGCGTGGCATTCGGCTTCATGCTCCCAATCCTTGCCGGATTTATTGCGATGAGTATTGCAGACAGACCGGGACTTGCCGTTGGTTTCGTCGGCGGTGCAATTGCAGCAAACGGAACGAGTGGATTCCTCGGCGCATTGGTAGCCGGATTCCTTGCAGGATATGTTGTATTATTATTAAAGAAGATCTGCAGCAAACTTCCTGACAGTTTAGAGGGAACAAAACCGGTATTGATCTATCCGTTATTAGGTATCTTTATTGTAGGTGTTTTGATGACATATGTAGTGGAACCGCCGATCGGCGCATTGAATACATTGATCAACAACGGATTGAACGGATTAAACGGCGCAAGTGCAATATTACTTGGTGCATTACTCGGCGGTATGATGTCTGTTGATATGGGAGGCCCGGTCAACAAGGCAGCTTATGTATTCGGTACAGCTTCCATTGCAGCTGGAAACTATAACATCATGGCAGCCGTTATGGTCGGCGGTATGGTTCCGCCAATCGCGATTGCGCTTGCAACCTTAATTTTCAAAAACAAATTTACAGCAGATGAGAGAAAAGCAGGTCCTACCAACTTCATCATGGGACTTTCCTTCATCACAGAGGGCGCAATCCCATTTGCAGCATCTGATCCACTCCATGTATTACCGGCGTGTGCGGTTGGTTCTGCAGCAGCAGGTGCCTTATCCATGGCATTTAACTGTACCTTAATGGCGCCTCATGGTGGAATCTTCGTATTCCTTACCGTAGGAAATCCATTATTATATCTGGTTGCACTGGCAGTCGGTTCCGCAGTCGGATGTGTGCTTCTCGGTGTATTAAAGAAAAAAACAGCTTAAGAGGAGAGAAAAACAATGAAAGAATTTAAGTATGTAATCAAAGATGAACAGGGAATCCACGCAAGACCGGCAGGGTTATTTGTAAAGGAAGCAGCCGCATTTCCATGTAAAGTAATCATCGAAAAAGATGGAAAAGAGGCAGATGCAAAACGTATTTTTGCAGTGATGGGTCTTGCAGTCAAATGTGGGCAGGAGATCACCTTAAAGACAGATGGCGAAAACGAAGAAGAGGCAATGAATAAACTTTCCGCTTTCTTAGAAGAAAACTTATAAAAAATACGTGCCTGTGGACTGCTTTGCGGCAGTCCATATGTGCATTACAGCAGAAATATTTTTGGAGGTAAAACAATGGTTTTAGAAGGAAAAAGCGTATTTGGTGGAATTGCGATCGGACGTCTTTCTATTTACAATAAGAAGGAAAATCAGGTAAAACGCGAGAAAATCACAGATGTGGAAGCAGAAATCACTCGTTTTACAGATGCAAAAGAAACTGCAAAAGAGCAGTTAAAAGGCTTTTATGAGAAAGCGGTCAAGGAAGTTGGCGAAGTGAATGCCGCAATTTTTGAAGTGCATCAGATGATGCTAGATGATCTTGATTATGTGGAATCTATCACCAATATGATCCGCACACAGGAAGTAAATGCAGAATTTGCAGTGGCTTCGACCGGAGATAATTTTTCAAAGATGTTTGCAGCGATGGATGATGATTATATGAAAGAGCGTGCAGCAGATGTAAAAGATATTTCCAACCGTGTGATCTCTATTTTACAGAATGCGGAAAACGGTTCCGTGACAGGAGAGAAACCGGTGATTCTTCTTGCCGATGATCTTGCACCAAGTGAGACAGTCCAGCTCGATAAATCCAAAGTACTCTCCTTCGTGACCAGACATGGTTCTACCAACTCCCACACTGCGATTTTAGCGAGAACCATGAACATTCCGGCATTGATCGGCATTGATTTTTCCGAGGATGTCAATGGGAAAATGGGTATCGTGGACGGCTATACCGGAAAGCTTTACATTGAACCGGATGAGGAGACCATGAAAAAATACGAGGCAAAAAAAGCCGAGGATGAAAATAAGAAGCGTCTTTTACTGGAATTAAAGGGAAAAGAAAATGTTACTTTAGACGGCAAAAAAATTAATCTTTATGCCAATATCGGCGGTGTTGCGGATGTGGCAAATGCACTGAGCAACGATGCGGGCGGAATCGGATTGTTCCGAAGCGAGTTCCTTTATCTGGAATCGGAGGACTATCCGACCGAGGAAGCGCAGTTTGCCGCTTATAAGACGGTGGCAGAAAATATGGCAGGCAAAAAGGTTATTATCCGTACCTTAGATATTGGAGCCGATAAGCAGGTGGACTATTTCCATATGGAGAAAGAAGAAAATCCGGCAATGGGATACCGTGCAATCCGAATCTGCCTTGACCGACCGGAAATTTTCAAGACGCAGCTCCGTGCAATTTACCGTGCAAGCTATTACGGAACGATCTCCATTATGTTCCCGATGATCATTTCGGTGAAAGAGGTGAAACGTATCAAAGAGATCGTTGCGGAGGTGAAAGCAGAACTGACCACAGAGGGAATTCCATTTAAGGACTGTGAACTTGGAATTATGATCGAGACACCGGCAGCAGTCATGATCTCGGATCTTCTGGCAGAGGAGGTTGATTTCTTCTCCATTGGCACAAATGACCTGACACAGTACACACTTGCGATTGACCGTCAGAATCCAAAGCTTGACAGCTTTTATGATTCCCATCATGAAGCAATCTTAAGAATGCTTCAGATGGTTGTAGATAACGGTCATAAGCATGGCTGCTGGGTTGGTATCTGTGGCGAGCTGGGTGCAGATACGACACTGACCTCCACTTTCCTTAAGATGGGATTTGATGAGTTATCTGTCTCTCCAGCCATGATTTTACGCGTAAGAGAGGAAATCCGGAACACAAAAGTGGAGGAGTAGCCCTGAATTATAAAAGACATTTTCCGGGTCTTGCCTCTGTGATGTTTTGCCGTCATAGACAAGTTCCCCACCGATATAAACAGAGACAATGCCTTCGGCAATCTGTGTACCGTCCTTAAAATCGGCACAGTCGCGCAGTTTTGTCTCATCAAACAGAATAAAATCAGCATCAAAGCCATCCCTGATCAGACCTTTATTCGGAAGCTTCCATACGGAGGCGGTAAGACCGGTCTGTTTATGGATGGCTTCTTCATTGTGATAAGATGTCTTTTCAGTGCAAAGTCGGCGATCGGCTTGATAAAGCTGCCGTAGGCTCTCGGATGTGCAGGCCCCTTTTTCTCAGAGCAGATCGTGTCAGATCCAATCATGGAGTATGGACTCTGGTAGATGGTGAGCATATCCTGTTCCGACAGGGAAAAGTAACTTGCCATGCAGGTGAAATTGTTTTCCAAAAGCAGGTCAAAATAGGTATCAAAAGCATCTTTGCCGAGGAAGTCGGCATATTCCTGAACCGTTTTTCCCACAGCGTCAGGTGTTTTTGGCGCGGAGGAGATCAGAAAATTTGTCGACTGTCTTTGGACCGAAGAAAGAAAAGATCAGAGCCATAGATGGGGTATCGTTTTATGTCTGCCGCGGTGAGATGGTTGGCATTGTCGGAGAATCCGGCTGTGGAAAAAGTGTGACAAGCCAGTCTATTATGCGGCTTTACGATGAAAAAGAAGAGGTTTCCTACTCCGGAACTGTCCGGTTTGAAGGGGAAAATCTGATGGAAATTCCCTATAAGGAAATGGATAAGATCAGAGGAAACCGCATTGCAATGATTTTTCAGGATGCATTAAGCTCCTTAAATCCTGTATACACGGTTGGAAATCAGGTGGTGGAGGCAATCTGCATCCATCAGAATGTGGAGAAAAAGGAAGCCTGGCAGAAAGCCGTGGAAATGCTCATGAAAGTCGGCATTTCAGAACCGGAGAAGCGTATGCGGCAGTATCCACATGAGCTGTCCGGCGGTATGCGTCAAAGGGTGATGATTGCGATAGCACTCTGCTGTAAACCGGATCTTCTGATCGCGGATGAGCCGACAACGGCATTGGATGTCACGGTGCAGGCTCAGATCATGGATCTCATCCAGCAGTTAAAAGAAGAGGAAAATATGGGTGTTATCCTCATTACACATGATATGGCGGTAGTGGCATAAAACTGCGACAGGGTGATCGTAATGTATCTTGGACAGATGGTAGAGGAAGCGAGTGTCACGGATATTTTTGAACATCCGCTTCATCCGTATACGGTCGGACTGATCCAGTCTATTCCACAGATGACCACAGACTCCGAGCAGGAACTGTTTATGATAAAAGGAAGTCTTCCGCTTCTGACGCAGATCAAAAAGGGCTGCCGTTTTGCGTCAAGATGTCCGTATGCGACAGACAAATGCAGGGAAGAAGAACCGGAATTGCAGAAAACAGGTGAAAATCACAGTGTGAGATGTCATTTCCCAAGGTTTGGTGAATAAGGGAGTTATATATGGACGAGAGAAAAGCAGTAATTAAAGCGGAGCATATCAAAAAATATTTCCCTGTAAAGGGTGTTGTATGCTCTAAAAGACTTCTTAATCAAGCGGTTGGGAAGTCTCTTAGAACACACAACCTAAAGCCGAAGAAAGGAGCGCAAGTTATGAGAAAAAATGAGAAAATCACAGCTCTGTACGAACGACTGAGCCGTGATGACTTTGGCAAAGATGATGACCAACAGCGTGAGAGCAATTCCATATCCAATCAAAAGGCAATGTTGGAGGAGTTCGCCGCACGGCAGGGCTTTACAAACATTGTCCATTTCACGGACGATGGCATTAGTGGTACTTGCTTTGACCGTCCCGGATTTTTAGCAATGATGAAAGAAGTGGAAGCCGGGAATGTGGAGTATTTGTGCATCAAGGACATGAGCCGCATGGGTCGTGACTATCTGAAAGTCGGTCAGATTATGGAAATCCTGCGTCAGCGTGGCGTGCGACTTATCGCCATCAATGACGGCGTGGATAGTGCCAGAGGTGACGATGATTTTACCCCTTTCCGCAACATTATGAACGAGTATTACGCCAGAGACACCAGCCGTAAAATCCGTTCCACTTTCCAGTCCAAAGGCAAGTCCGGCAAGCACCTCACAGGCACAGTCATTTACGGCTATCTCTGGAACGAAGCCAGAGATCAATGGTTGGTTGCCCCCGAAGCCGCAGAGGTGGTCAAGCGCATCTTTGCCATGACGATTGAGGGCTACGGCCCGTATCAGATTGCCAGCAAGCTGAAAGAAGAAAAAGTCCTCATTCCGTCTGCTTACCTTGCCCAACACGGCGAGGGCGTGAACAAAAACAAGACTTTCAAAGATGTGTACGGCTGGGGTTCTTCCACCATCTGCAACATTCTTGAAAAGCGTGAGTATCTGGGACACACCATCAATTTCAAGACCCGCAAGCACTTCAAGGACAAGAAAAGCCATTATGTCCCGGAGGACGAATGGACAATTTTCGAGAATACCCATGAGCCTATCATTGACCAGCAGACCTTTGACCTTGTGCAGAAAATCCGTGGGAATGTCAGACGCTACCCGGACGGCTGGGGCGAAGCAGCTCCCCTCACAGGCTTGCTTTATTGTGCCGATTGCGGCGGCAAGATGTATGTCCACCGTACCAACAACGGCAAGCGTATTTCTCAATATACCTGTTCCCAATACAGCAAAGTCCCAGTTGGAAAGCTCTGCACGACACAGCACCGTATCAATGAAGATGTGGTACTGTCCCTTGTTTCCGAAATGCTCAAAGCTATTGCCGAATATGCAAAGCATGACCGAGCCGAGTTTGTCCGAGTGGTACAGGAAGCGCAGTCCAGCCAGCAGACAGCAGAGGTTAAGAAACAGCGGACACGCCTTGCCACCGCCAAGCAGAGAGTGTCCGAGCTGGAAGTCCTGCTCTGCAAAATCTATGAGGATAACATTTTAGGAAAGCTGTCCGACAGCAGATACGCCACTCTGGACGCTCAATACGAAAAGGAGCAGACCGAGCTTACCGCTGAAATCTCTGCTCTGGAAAAGGCAGTCAAGAGCTATGAGAAGCACGAAAAGGACGCTGACCGTTTTATCGCTCTGATTGACAAGTATGAGAACTTCGACAAGCTGACCATTGCTATGCTCAACGAGTTTATCGAGAAAATCCTTGTGCATGAGCGTGACCGTAAAGGCAGTATACAGACCACACAGGAGGTCGAGATTTACTTCAATTTTGTTGGGCGATTCGTTCCCCCGGCGTTTGGAGAAGCGGAGCTTACCCCGGAGGAATTAGAGGAAATCCGCAAGCGTGAGGAACGCAAGGACAGGCTTCATCAGAACTACTTGAAGCGTAAAGCCAGCGGAGCGCAGAAGCGTTACGAGGACAAAATCAAAGAGAGGAAAAAGGCGGAAATCGAAGACAAGAAAGCCGCCATTCGTGCGGAGGATATTGCAAAGGGTGTGTTCGTCCCTGTCAGCAGTTTACCGCAGAGAGAGCCGCTGAAAGGAGCGCAGATTGCATGAACATCACTTACAGACAGAACGGCGATTATCTTATCCCGAACATCGTTATCCGCAAGACCAAGCCCATCGGTCACTATGGCAGACTTCGCAAAGCGTATTTGGAAATGCACCGCCCGATACTGTTCAATGAGCTGGTGCTATCCGACAAGCTCTTTGAGCATTGCGCCGAGATTGATGAAGCGGCACGAAACCGCACGGAGCTGATCGTGCGGTCGCTGGCGAAGCGAAACGGCGTGACCGAAAAGCTGAAAGCCGAAAACCAAATGGAATGGGTGCGGCAGATGAACGCTTGCAAGGCACAGGCAGAGGAGATTGTGAAGTTTGAGCTGATTTATGACTGATACTGAGAGCGCCCGGACGAAAAATGTTCGGGCGCTCAAACGCTTGAACAAACTGTAACTTTTTCAAGGAGTCTATTGACTAAGGCACCGAGTATGAGTATAATTAGTTCTGCTACTTAGCAACGCTAATCAGCAGAACTAAAGTGTGGTGAAGATTATGGATAACAAATATGTGCAACAATTCAAAAAAGGCTCTCTTGAAATGATACTATTATCCTTAATCGGGCGCAAAGAGACCTATGGCTATGAAATAATCACAGAGTTAAATAGCAGTGCATCTGTCTTAGGATATGCAAAAGAGGGAACGATTTACCCTATTCTGTATCGCTTACAAGAAGCGGAACTAATTCAATGTCGTTTAGCACCAGCGGCTGCTAATGGCGGATCAAAAAAATATTACTCCCTTACTCTTAAAGGAAAGGAAGTTTTACAGGAATTGATTACGTTTTGGTCCAGCTATACGGATTGTGTAAATAGCTTTATCGCCACCTATCAACAAACGGAGGTCTCAGAATGAAGGAGCAATACATAAGGCAGGTTGAAAAGGAATTAAATTTATCACGCAAAGCCAAAACCGAGGTTGTGCGTGACTTGAATGAAATATTTAATTCTGCCGTGGAGCATGGAGAAACTGAACAACAGGTAATCGAAAGGCTTGGAACGCCGCAAGAATTTGCTAACAGCACAGCAGAACAGTTTGGAATTGATAATTCCGTCCCAAAGAAACGGAAATGGATCATTTCAAGTGTCATTTCCCTTGTGGTAGCTATTGTTGCTTTTTTAATTTATGCTACTGCAAAGTCTGGTAAAGTGCCGGAAGGAGCAATCGGGCAAGCAGACGCAATGACAAACATTCAGGTTAATGGTGATTTTATTTTTGATGCTTCTCAAATTATTTTATTGGTTGGCATAATCGCTTTTGTATTTGCCACAATTCAGATTATCAGAGCTGTCCACAACAATAGGAGGTAACTATGAAAAGATTTATTCCGGGAATTGCAATTTTGCTTATATTGTCATTGACTGCTTGCTCCGCCCCAAAAACACCACCCAAAGACACAGGAGACGCAAGCAATTCGCAATCTGAAGGTATTATTAGGCTTGATGAGGGAGAATGGCCAGTCAATGAATATACTGAGGGACTTCCCGTTCCAACTGGCACAGTTGCATGGGCTATGCTTGATACAGAACACGGAAATTTCAGTATCAGTATTGCAGGTATAGACGAAAACGACTATGATAACTACATGGAACTTTTGATACAAGAGGGCTTTTCAGTAGTTGAGAATGTGTCAGAGAAAATCAAAGGAGAAAACTATGTTTCTGTCGGGACACTCCTATCAAATGGAGAAAAAGGTTTAAGTATCAGCTATATACCTGATAATTTAACAATTTATGTTTCATTTGAAAAATGAGAGCGTGCAATAAACAGCGAAGCAAAATCCCTTTAGGAACTAAAGGGCGCACTTCTATACTCTCCTATCGGGAGTATGTGCGTCCTGCGGAGCTTCATTCTTGTCAGCAGAAGAAAACTGCCCGACCGAGAAAGTTGCGTCACTTCGTTCCGTCAAGGTGGCTACACCCCCTTGCGCCGCTAAAGCGGCTATCCCTTGTGGACTTGCCGTCCGCAAACAGCATAAAATGCTGTTCGCCGCCAGCAAGTTTGAAAAACTGAATACCGAAAAACTGACCGTTGACTGGTCGCACTATGCGAAAAGTTGACGGTCTTTTTTTTTTATCCCCAAAAATCAAAAAAGGAGGTCAATCACAATGACAAAACCGAAAACCCTTGACCAGCTCCGAGCCGAAAAGGAACGAGCCGAGACGCAGCTTGCACAGGAGAAGCACAAGCTCAACCGTCTTGAGAACAGAAAGAAATATCTGGAGAAAGGCGAAAGGCAGAAACGCACCCATCGTCTTTGCAATCTGGGCGGCACGATTGAGAGCCTTGCCCCGGAGGTCAAAGATCTCACACGCACCGAAATGACAGAGCTGATGGAACAAATCTTTTCTTTGTCCGAAGTCCAGCGAGCCGTCCGTCACATGGCGATTACTCATATCAGCCAAGCAAACAGAGAAAAGGAGTTGAAAGCCGATGGCACTATTTCATCTGAGCGTCACGCAGACTAAGCGAAGCGCAGGACAGTCCGCTATCGCTTCTGCCGCCTACCGTGCCGGGGAGCGATTGTATAGCGAGTATTACGGCGAATACAGCGACTACACCCGCAAGGGCGGCGTGATCTGCTCCGACATTCTCCTGCCGTCCCATGCACCGCCAGAATACGCAGACCGCCAGACCCTATGGAACGCCGTGGAAAAAGCCGAGCGTGGAAAGAACGCCCAGCTTGCATACAGCTTTGACATTGCCTTGCAGAATGAATTTTCCCTTGAGGAAAACATCGCTCTTGCAAGGCAATTTTTTGTTGGAGAACTTTGTGAGCCGGGGCATGGTGGTTGACTTCGCCGTACACCAGCCAGACCGGGAGGACGGCGGCATACCAAACCCGCATTTTCATGTGCTTTGCCCTATCCGCCCCATCGAGCAGAACGGTAAATGGGGACTAAAGCAACGCCGGGTGTATGAGTTGGACGAGGACGGCAACCGTATCCGAGACCAGACGGAAAGTTTGTGTTCAACGCCGTTCCCACTACCGACTGGGGCAGTCCCGAAACGCTGGAATACTGGCGGCAGACATGGGCGGAGCTATGCAACGCCAAGTTTGCGGAAAAGGGGCTTGACGTTCGTATCGACCACCGAAGCTATGAGCGTCAGGGTGTGGAGCTTCTTCCCACCGTCCATGAGGGCGCAACCGTCCGGGCGATGGAGAAGAAAGGCATACGCACCGAAAAGGGCGAGTTCAACCGCTGGATAAAAGCCACCAACGCCGTAATCCGGGACATCAAGAAGAAAATCGCTCTCCTGTTCGATTGGATTGCCGAAGCAAAAGCGGAGCTTGCCAAGCCGCAGGCACCCGACCTTGTTTCTCTGCTGAACGCCTATTACACCCAGCGCAAAGCCGGGGCTTATTCCCAGAAAGGAAAAATCAGCAACCTAAAGGAGATGAACGAGACTTTCAATTATCTCCGGGCAAACGGCATTTACTCCCTTGAGGATTTGGAACGCCGTGTCAGCGAACACAGTGCTGCCACAGAGAGCTTGAAGAAAACGCTGGACGAACAGAACACCCGAATGAAAGCAATCAAGCAGCTCTATGACAGCTCCGCCGCTTTCCAGAGCTTGAAGCCTGTCTATGACGGCTTGCAGAAAATCAAGTTTGAGAAGCCCAGAGCCAAGTACAAGGCAGAGCATGAAGCGGAACTGAAACAGTTCTACGCCGCCAGACGAAAGCTGACTGGGGAGTTCCCAGACGGCAAGGTGGATATGAAAAAGCTGACCGAAGAGTATGACGAGCTGGAACAGGCGCACGAAACCACCTATGGCGAGTTTAAGGCTGTCAGAGACGATTTACACCGCCTTTGGAAGGTCAAGTCATGTGTAGATACTGCCGCCCGATTTAACGAGCGCACAGAGGAACAAAAGCTCCAAAATCGACCCCAAACACGACAGAAAAAGGAGGAACTATCCCGATGAATTACACCCAAGCACAGATTGACCGGGCGAACGCCGTCAGTCTGGAAGATTTTCTCCGTACACAGGGAGAGACGCTTATCAAAAGCGGACGGGAATACCGCTGGAAAGAACATGACAGCCTGACCGTCCGGGGAAACAAGTGGTTTCGCCACAGCCAGAGCAAGGGCGGCTATCCCATTGATTTTGTCATGGAGTTTTACGGCAAGTCCTTTCCCGAAGCTGTCCAGATGTTGACAGGCGAAAACGGCGAGGGACAGACCGAAGCCACCACAGCACCGCACACAGCGTTCCACTTGCCCTTGCACAACAGAACAGCCGACAGAGCAATTCAATATCTTTGCGAAAGCCGAGGTCTCAACCCGAAACTGGTTGAGGCTTTTCTTCTTTCCGGGGATATTTACGAGGACGCAAAGCGGCACAATGTTGTGTTTGTCGGCAGAGACCGAAACGGCACACCGAGATACGCCCATGTGCGAGGAACGGCAGACACATTCAGACAGGATATTGCCGGGTCTGACAAGTCCTATCCGTTCCGCTATGAGGGAAACGGCAACCAGCTCTTTGTCTTTGAAGCACCGATAGACCTGGTATCGTTCATCTGCCTTTATCCGCAGGACTGGCAAAGCCGAAGCTATCTTGCGCTGGGCGGCGTTTCTGGCAAAGCCCTTGACCGTTTCTTTCTGAACGCAAGGACACCCAAAAAGTGTTCCTCTGCCTTGACAGCGACACCGCAGGAAGCGAAGCCTGCACCCGGCTGGCACAGGACATTCCCGGCGAGATCGCCGTCATTCGCCTTGTCCCGGCAAGGAAAGACTGGAACGATGTTCTCCGTCAGCAAGGGGACATTCCCAGCCGCAAATTCATAGCCGAGACAATCACGCTGCGAGAGCTGCCCACCGCCCAGCCTGTTCCCATGCTCCGCATGGCAGATGTGGAGCTGACGAGCGTGGATTGGCTATGGTTTCCCGTATATCCCCTTTGGAAAGCTGACGATTATACAGGGCAACCCCGGCGAGGGCAAGACCTACTTTGCTATGCGCCTTGCGGCGGCTTGCACCAATCGAAAGCCTTTACCCGGTATGGAGACCCTTGAGCCTTTCAATATCATCTATCAGACCGCCGAGGACGGTCTGGGCGATACCGTTAAGCCCCGGCTGATGGAAGCGGACGCAGACCTTGAAACAGAGTGCTTGTCATTGACGATAGAGACACACGCCGCTGACCCTTGCCGATAAACGCATAGCAAGGGCAATCCGGGAAAACAACGCAAGGCTGGTTATCATTGACCCGGTACAGGCGTTTCTGGGCGCAGATGTGGACATGAACCGGGCAAACGAGGTGCGCCCGATATTCCGCAGTCTGGGAGACATTGCACAGGCTACCGGGTGCGCTATCGTGCTGATCGGACACCTGAACAAAGCCGCAGGAACGCAAAGCACCTACCGGGGATTAGGGTCTATCGACATTACGGCGGCAGTCCGCAGTCTGCTCTTTATCGGCAAGCTGAAGGACAGCCCCACAACAAGGGTACTTATCCATGAGAAAAGCTCCCTTGCGCCGCCCGGACAGTCCCTTGCCTTTTCTCTGGGAGACGAGAAAGGCTTTGAGTGGATAGGGGCTTATGACATTACCGCTGACGAGCTTCTTGCCGGGACAGACACCGCCAAGACCGAGAGCAAGACCGCACAGGCGCAAATGCTCATTCTGGAACTGCTTGCGGACGGAAAGCGTATGCCGAGCGCAGAGCTGGAAAAGGCAGTCAATGAGCGTGGGATTTCCTCACGCACCATGAGAACGGCAAAGAGCCGTATCGGGGACAGACTTGTGACCGAGAAAGACGGCACAGCATGGGTCTGCTATCTCCGAAACTGACAACAGGAACACGGCAAGCGTGGCAAAGACGGCAAGGTTTTTATAGATACCTTAATGTTGCCGCCTTGCCTTGTTCCCTCATACCGACACCGCCCGATGATGAACAGTCACCGGGCATTTTTCATTTACAGGAGGATTTTGAATGAACAATACCGCAACCAACACCGCCACTTGCCCGACTGTCAGAAAGCAGATCGGCAAGACAACCTATATCGTCCGTGTCCATTTCAGCCAGACCGCAAAAGAGACGATGGAGGACAAAATCAAGCGTCTGCTCCGTGAGGAAGTCCGCAAAATGTGACTTCTTTTTGAATTTGATGAAAAAGTCCTTGACTTTTCGTCTCTGGAGTGGTCGGAAAGAAAAAAGCGGTCGTAAAGGCAGTGGATGACGTGTCACTGACAGTCTATGAGGGCGAGACTGTGGGACTGGTAGGTGAGACAGGCTGCGGTAAAAGTACATTTGGAAGAACGATTTTAAAGTTGACGGAACCGACCGATGGAAAAATTTATCTGGACGGTGAAGATATTACCGGTTATTCGGAGCGCAAACTCAGAAAATACAGGCAGAAAATGCAGATCGTATTTCAGGACTCGTACAGTTCCCTTGATCCGAGGGAGACCATCGGGAAATCTTTAGAAGAAGTGCTGCAGATTCAGGGCAGGAAGCAGGGATGCCGGGAAAAGGTATTGGAGACGCTTGAACTTGTGGGATTGTCGTCAGAAGTTTACGACAGGTATCCGCACGAATTTTCGGGCGGACAGAGACAGCGTGTCGGAATTGCCAGAGCGTTGATCTTAAATCCGGTCTTTCTCGTCTGCGATGAACCGGTATCGGCGTTGGACGTATCGGTGCAGGCACAGATTGTCAACCTGTTGAAAAAAATACAGCGGGAGAGAAAGCTCGCGAGTATTTTTATTTCCCATGACATCAATGTTGTGCGCTATATCTCAGACCGCATTGTTGTTATGTATCTTGGACATATCGTGGAGGAAGCGCCGAAGGACGAATTGATCCATCATCCGAAGCATCCTTACACGAAAAGTCTTTTGGCATCTGTGTCAAACATGAATCCGAGGGAGCGGAAGCGCCATGTGGCGTTGGAGGAGAAATCCCTTCCCAATGGATCCACCATCCGGCTGTGTCTTTCATACAAGATGTCCGTATGCAACGGACAAGTGCCGGACGGAAGTACCGGAGTATAAGGAAAGCGGAGACGGACACTGGGTAAGATGTCACGAAGTGTGACAGAATGAAAACCTCTGTGCGGGTATGGAGCCTGCACAGAGGTTTTAGCGAAAGTAAAAGAACATTATATAAAGTGATGGTAGAATTTCAATCCATATTTCATAATTTAAACCAACCCGGACATACTGAATATAAAACAGTTATGAACGAGGTTTAAAAAGAATGAATCAGTATTTGTTGATAAAGCAGGGAAACATCCATAATGCCGTGGAAAAGAAGCATTTACGGCTGATATTTTAATAGAAAATGGAAAGATAAAGAAAATTGCTCCGGTGTTAGAGGGCGCAGTTATCAATGATGCGGAAATAATTGATGCATCCGGCATTGACGTGTATCCGGATTTGTGGACGCACATTGTCATCTGGGACTGGACGGATATGCGGTGGAGTATGCCGGAGATGATTTTAATGAAATCGGGATGCCATCACGCCGGAACTCTCTGCACTCGATGCGGTCAATCCGCAGGACAAAGCATTTGAGCTGGCAAGAGCAGGCGGCGTAACCTGCGTGTCAACAGGACCAGGAAGCTCAAATGTAATCGGTGGAACATTTTGTGTCATTAAGACGTATGGGAAGCGTATTGATGATATGATTGTAAAAGAAAAATCGGCAATGAAAATTGCGTTTGGCGAAAATCCGAAAACTGTTATAAAAGCAGGGGAATCTATTCGCGGATGACAATTGCTGCGAAACTCCGGAAGTTTTGCGTCAGGCAGAGCTTTATGAAAAAGACAGGAAGCGGCAGGATATCCGGATAATACGGACTATAGCAAAATGCCGGAATATAATGCGAAACTAGAAGCACTGCTCCCGGTCATAAGAAAAGAACTTCCACTGAAAGCCCACGTGCACCGTGCGGATGATATTTTCACGGCAATCCGTATTGCAAAGGAATTTGATCTGAATTTAAAGCTGGATCATGTGACAGATGGAAGTCTGATCGCGGACGAACTTGCGAAAGAAGGGTATTCGCTTGCGGTCGGACCTTCTTTTGGATATGCAACCAAATATGAATTGAAAAATAAGAGCTTTTCCACAGCGGCAGATCTAGCGGATGCAGGGTGCTCCGTTTGTATTATCACGGATTCTCCTGTCAGTGAGGAGCAATATCTTCCGCTTTGCGCCGGAAAAGCAATCGCAAGCGGACTGGATGAATTTACTGCATTACAGGCTGTCACGATCAATGCGGCAAAGCATATCGAAGTCCAGGACCGGGTGGGAAGCATTGAGGAAGGAAAGGATGCGGACTTTGTACTGGTAAAGGGAAGTCCGTTTGCAGTAGATACGAAAATTTTGTATACAATCATTGATGGAAAGATTGTATACAAAAATAATTCCTGTGATCCTCTGTCTTGAACCTTAAAAGGGCTGGCGTGTTCATGAATGCGCCAGCCCTTTAAGGTTCAAGCCTGATTTGGAACAAAGTCCGATTGAAAGCGACAGATGCCTTTGTTATAATAAACCATAATAGTTTATTTTGGGATAATAATGATTCTACAGATATAGGATGGTAATAGCAATTTGCAGAGAGGAGGGCGATTGACATGAAGAAGTATACATTAATGCATAAGAATTTCCCAGTAGCAGATTTAGAATTGGATGAAGCTTCAGGAGCAATTTCAACTGTTGGTATAGTGTATGAGAAAGAACGTGTACCGGTAGGAATTCCAGTGAAAAAAAACATCATTAACAGAGCCGCGCTTAATGCATGGTGGAAAGGACGTGCGATTCCAGCCAGCCGTATGGGGATTGAGAATGCATTGACGAAATTACACATGTCCTCCACGCAGATGCTGTTGGAAAAGTGTCTGGGATTAAGTCTGTCAGATCAGTATTGGGTGTGCCCGAAGAATTCAGGCATAACGTGGGAACAGGTAAATTTTTTTGAGAATACATTTTCAGATGATGTGGGAAATATTTTGTTTGACCAGACAGCATCTGGTAATCCGGTAAGTTTAATGTCACCGGATAATACTTCAGATGGATGGCTGAAGAAGAAATGGAAAATAATAGATGATAAACGTTGCCTGATAAAAGGGGGAAGTGGTGCCACACAGCAGGAACCGTATAATGAAGTTCTCGCAAGCAGGATCATGGACAGGCTGGACATTCCACATGTAAAATATTCACTTCTTGTGGAGGATGATTACCCATATAGTGTATGTGAAGATTTTATCACACCGGAGACAGAACTTATTTCTGCATGGCATCTGATGCAGACGAGCAGAAAGCCCAATCATATTTCAATCTATCAGCATTATATCAATTGCTGCGAGGAAAACGGAGTGCCGGAGATTCGTAAGGCATTAGATCAGATGATTGTTCTGGACTATCTGCTTGTAAATGAGGACAGGCATTTGAATAATTTCGGGTAGTCCGTAAGGCAGAGTCATTAAAATATATGTGTGCAGCCCCAATTTTGACAGTGGAACGTCCATGTGGTTTGATAAGCCGACAGCCATGATAGGAGATATAACGAAATTGGTGTGCAAACCGTTTAAAAATACACACGAAGAGCAGATAAAGCTTGTGAGTTCTTTGAATGGCTTGCTATGGAAAAGTTAAGTGGTATCGAGGAAGAATTCCGGGAAATAGTGAGGGGATCGCTCTTTGTTGATGAAAAAAGATGTGATGCGCTTTGCGCGGCATTGAAAAACAGAGTAAATATGTTAGAAAAAGTGATTCATGCAAACCAAACAGTATATACAATAGATGACTATAAGAACGATGTGAAGGAAAATATAGCATACAGTGGTTCTGGTGGATATAAGAAAGGGGAGATGTAGTAAAGCATCTCCTCTTTTGCAGTTTATGTAAAAACAACCATTTATGCCATTTTTCATTTTATAAATAAAATCCATGCTACCATTATGCTAACAAAAATAATAGCAGCATGGGTTTTATTTTATTGTTGCGATCCAGATAACACACATTTTGTATCAATAACACAACAAATAAAATCCGTGAGCACCAAAAGAACAGGAGAACGAAAAATGAGCTTAAAATATGGGGAAATCATAAAACAGATGTCTCTGGAAGAAAAGCACTGATGATGTCCGGTAAAAATACATGGGAGACCGTAGATTTTGAAAAGTACGGAATCCCATCCATGGCAATGTCCGACGGACCTCATGGGTTAAGACGTCAGGCCGGTGCAGGAGACCACCTTGGATTAAATGCCAGCCTTCCGGCAACCTGTTTCCCGACCGCAGCTACGATCGCAAACAGCTGGGATGAAAAATTGGGGGAGGAGATCGGTACTGCACTTGCAGAGGAAGCGGTGACCATGGATGTCAATGTCATCTTAGGACCGGGACTCAACATTAAGAGAAGCCCGCTCTGTGGACGTAACTTTGAGTATTTTTCCGAAGATCCGTATCATGCAGGAAAAATGGCAGCCGCTTATGTAAAAGGTATCCAGAGCAAGGGAATCTCAGCATGTCCAAAGCATTTTGCGGCAAACAGCCAGGAACTCCGTCGTATGGCAAGCGACTCTGTTGTCGATGAGCGTACATTCCGGGAAATCTATACCACTGGATTTGAAATCGCAGTCAAAGAGGGAAAATCCAAATCCATCATGTCTTCTTATAATGAAGTAAACGGTGTCTATGCAAATGAGAATCGTCATATGCTACAGGAAATCTTAGTCGATGAGTGGGGATTTGATGGCTATGTCGTATCGGACTGGGGCGGAAGCAACGACCATGCACTCGGCGTTATGAACGGAAGCCATCTTGAGATGCCGGGGACCGGAAAATCTGGTATGCGTGATATTGTCCGCGCGGTAAAAGACGGCACATTACCGGAAGAAGTATTGGATCAGCGTTTAGATGAGCTGTTAAATGTTGTTTTTGCAACCCATCAGGCAACTGTTGATGGAAAAGGCAAAAAATTTGATGTTGAAGGACACCATGCATTAGCAAGAAAAGCAGCCGAAGAAAGTGTTGTTTTACTGAAAAACAGTAACAACATCCTGCCATTAAAACCGGGAACAAAAGTAGCAGTGATCGGTGATTTTGCAAAGACTCCACGTTATCAGGGTGCAGGTTCTTCCCTTGTAAATCCGACCAGACAGCCGGAATCCATCTTAGATGTAATCGCAGACAGCGGACTTGTAATGACCGCTTATGAACAGGGATATATCCGCAATCGCAAACCGAATGCAGCACTTGCAAAATCAGCAGTGGAAGCAGCAAAGAATGCAGACGTTGTTCTTGTTTTTGCAGGATTAGATGAGATCAGCGAGTCCGAAGGACTTGACCGTACCCATATGCATATGCCACAGGCACAGAACGAACTGATCGATGAGATCACAGCAGTAAACTCCAATGTAGTGGTAGTTCTCTCCGCAGGTTCTTCCATTGAGATGCCGTGGTTTGACTATGTAAAAGGTATCGTTCACGGATATTTAGGTGGTCAGGCAGGTGCATCTGCAATGATGAATGTCCTCACCGGAAAGGTATGCCCATCCGGAAAATTAAATGAGACTTATCCACTTCACTATGAAGATACTCCTGCATTCCACTACTATCCAAGCAAGGAGCGCAGCAGCGAGTACCGCGAGGCTCTCTATGTGGGATATCGTTATTATACAACGGTCGGCAAAAAAGTCCGTTTCCCATTTGGTTATGGATTGAGTTATACAACTTTTGCATACAGCAATCTCTCCGTTGACAAAGACGGTGTGACCTTCACGATCAAAAACACCGGAGATGTGGAAGGAACAGAAATTGCGCAGCTTTATGTCGGAAAACGGTCCGAGACGATTTTCCGTCCGGTCCGTGAGTTAAAAGGTTTTGCGAGAGTGACATTAGCTCCTGGCGAGGAAAAATCCGTGCATATTGCATTTGATGACAAGACCTTCCGTTTCTATGACACAAGAACGGATACATGGGAAGTAGAATCCGGTAACTATCAGATCATGGTAGGAACGGATGCAGATACTATGGTATTAGTAGGCAGCTTGGAAATTGCCGGAACTGTGGCAGACGGTGGCTATAGCAAAGAGATTTTACCGGAATATTTCAGCGGTAAGATTGAGAACGTGGATGACATCGAGTACAGAGAACTTTACGGAAGAGAAATCCCGGATGGAAGCTGGAGCGGTGAGATCCAGATGAACGATGCAGTATGCCAGCTTTATTACGGAAAAGGTATCTTTGGCAAACTGTTCTACGGAGTATTGAAATTACTTCTTAAGATCAGCGAGTGGCAGGGAAAACCGAACCTGAATGTTCTGTTCAACTACAACATGCCAATCCGTGGATATGCAAAAATGACAGGTGGTTTTGTCACAATGGAGATGGCGAGAGCCTTAACAGAGATGGCAAATGGACACCGGATCAAAGGAACGGCACATCTGATCAAAGCGGCAGTGAAGAGAGATTAATGTAGAGGAACAAAAAATAAATTTTACACAAAACACACGTAAGGTGGCTATGGATTTTACATAGCTGCCTTATTTTTTTATGTATGGAAACAAATAAGATAAAAGTAAAATTGGAAGCGCCGATGGTGCAGGCGCGGTATCAGTATGCAATTGATGTGATGTTAACAAGACTTCGCATGATTGATGCAGATCTGACCGAGAAAAATGAACGCCCATTAATCAGAAATTTGTGTAGCAGAATTAAAACTGCCGAGAGTATTGTGAAAAAGTTGGAAAGAAAGGAACGTGAAGTCACTTTCGAAACAGCAGTCAATACTTTAAATGATATTGCCGGAGTCCGTGTGGTGTGTTATTTTGCGGACGATATTTATCAGATTGCGGACGCAGTGCGCAGACAGAAAGACTTTACCATTGTCAAAGAAAAAAATTATATCAGGAAGCCGAAAAAAAGCGGCTATCAAAGCCTTCATCTGATCGTGGAAGTGCCGGTAACTTATCTGGATAAGACAACCGCAGTGAGAGTTGAGATACAGATCCGTTCAGTCGCCATGGACTACTGGGCAGAATTAGATTCCCAGATGTGTTACAAAAAGGACGCCGGGCAGTTAGAAGCGGTAGAGAAGGCAACAAAGCAGTACGCAGACGTCATTGCGGGTGTGGATAAGAAGATGCTGGAACTTCGTAAGAAGATACAGAAAATGTGAAAGTATCCGGTAATCCCAAACGGCAGACATACATAAAATGAAACGATATCAGCAAAGCAGATCAGAGATAGAAAAGAGGAGTAAAAAATGGATCAGGAAAAGACAAAGGTATGGGCACACCGGGAGCCAGCGGTTATGCTCCGGAAAATACATTAGATGCATTCCGAAAGCAGTTGAGATGGGAGCAGATGGAATCGAACTTGACGTGCAGATGACAAAGATAGTGAGCTCGTTGTCATCCATGATGAGACGATCGATCGTGTTAGCAATGGAAAAGGCTGGGTAAAAGATTACACCTATGAAGAACTGAAAAATTAATTTTAACAAAACGCATCTGGAATACACAAAGGAAGAGATCCAACACTTGAGCAGGTATATCTGTTGATAAAACCGACAAATCTTACCATTAATGTGGAGATCAAAACAGGAATTGTTTTCTATCCGGGGAATTGAAGGGCGGGTGCTGGAACTTACAGAGCGTCTTGGAATGAAGGAGCGTGTCATTTATTCTTCGTTTAATCATTATACGATCCGGAAAATCAAAGAATCAGACCCGCAGGCTAAGACGGGGATGCTCTATGAAGATGGAATCATTGATGCAGTGGATTATGCATGTGATGTTGTAAAGGCAGACGCACTTCACCCAGCGGGATATAACGTTTTTTATCCGGGATTTTTAGAGCGTTGTAGAGAGCGGAAAAGACTGCTTCATGTATGGACGATCAATGAAGAAAAACATATGAGAATGCTGTGTGAGGCAGGCGTGGATGCGTTGATCACAAACTACCCGGATATAGCAAAGAAAATCAGGGACGAATACCGTTTTGGAGAACTGCAGCCTGAACTGGTTCAAAGAATCCTTCAGAGTTGAGACAGTGAGAGATACCTATGATAGAAAAAAGAGCAGAGAACATCATGATACCGGAAGAAGCGAATTATCAGCGAACCATGAAGCGTGATGTGGAACCATATCTGAGAAGCTATGAAAAAGACGGCTACATAGAAAGCTACGATAAGACTGCAATTTATTACCGCACATACCGGATTCCACAGGCGAAAGCCGGAATTGTCATCAGCCACGGATTCTGTGAGTTTGCAGAGAAATATAGGGAAGTGATCTATTATTTCCTGCAAAACGGATATTCTGTCTATGTCCCGGAGCACAGGGGACACGGATATTCTGACCGGATTGTTGTGGATGGCGAAAAAGTTCATGTCGAGGATTATGAGCAATATGTGCAGGATCTGCATTTTTTTGTGAAAAATGTGGTAGAACCCACAGAAAAACGAAAAATCTTATTCTGTCATTCCATGGGTGGAGCCATTGGGAGTGCGGTATCTCGAAGAATTCCCACTGACCTTCGATGCGGCAATCCTGTCAGCACCGATGCTTGGGATGAACACTGGAAAGTATCCGAAGTGGCTTGCGAAAGTTACCGCAGATTTTTTCTGCGCGATCGGAAAGGGAACGAAATATGCTGCCGGACAGAGTGGTTTTTCAGACAAACCATCCTTTGAAACAAGCAGCTGCGTTTCCAGAGAACGATACATGTATATCTACAATATGCGTCTGCGGAATATCAATTACCAGACTTACGGTGGAACCTATGCCTGGGTAAAAGCAGGATTTAAAGTAATCCGCAAGCTGCGGAAAAGAAAAACATTAACAGTATAAAAATTCCGCTTATAATCTTTGAAGCGGAAAAAGACGACATGGTTGACAATTGTGGAATTGAAAAATTTGCTAAAAGCCAAGACCGCACAGCTGGTAAGAATGAAGGATTCCAAACATGAAATCTTTAACGCAGGCGAGGCGGTGCGTGACAGTTACTATAGACAAATATTTTTTTTTAAATCATGTGTATACGGCACAGGAAAGAATGAATGAGGAAAACGAATATGAAACAAAACTGACAAAACTCGAAAATACTGGGTACTGTATGATGTGGGAAACTCTGCATTTACGCTGTTAGTGTCCACGATCATTCCGATTTATTTTAAAACATGGCACAGAATATGGGCGTTTCCGCATCGGATTCTACTGCATATCTCAGCTATGCGATCTCAATCTCTACGATCATTGTTGCAATTTTAGGACCGATCCTCGGCGCAGTCGCAGACAACAAAATCATAAAAGCCGTTATTTACATTTTCATGATGATCGGTGTTCTAGGATGTGCAGCGTTGTCCATTCCGAAGACATGGCTGATGTTCTTGATTATTTTGTAATCGCAAAAGTAGGATTTTCGGCAGCCTGATTTTTTATGATTCCATGATGGTAGATGTAACCACTGACGAACGCATGGATGAGGTATCGTCCCATGGGTATGCGTGGGGCTATATCGGAAGCTGTGTACCGTTTGTCATCAGTTTAATGCTGGTATTAGGCGGTGATAAAGTTGGCATCAGCACACCGGCAGCCATGACAGCCGCATTTTTCTTAAATGCAGCATGGTGGGGGACTTGTGACAATCCCACTTCTGAAAAATTACGAACAGAAATATTATGTGGAAAATCAAGGCTCCGTGGTAAAGGAGTCTTTTGCCAGACTTGGAAGAAGTGTGGCGGAATTGAAAGATAACAAAAAAGTTGCCCTCTTTCTGCTCGCATTTTTCTTCTATATAGACGGTGTATACACGATTATCGAGATGGCAACTTCTTACGGAAAAGACGTTGGGATCAGTGACGCTAATCTGCTGATGGCATTGCTTCTGACGCAGGTTGTGGCATTCCCATGTGCGATTCTTTTCGGAAAAATGACACAGAAATTTGAGACAGGAAAACTAATTTCCGTCTGCATCATTGCATATTTTGCAGTCGCAGTTTACGCCCTGCAGTTAGACGCAGCATGGAAGTTCTGGATGATGGCAACTTTTGTAGGGGTATTTCAGGGTGCAATCCAGGCGCTGTCCCGTTCCTACTATGCAAAGATTATCCCAAAGGAAAAATCGTCTGAGTATTTCGGAATCTTTGATATATTCGGAAAGGGTGCATCTTTTATGGGAACTATGTTAATGGGAATCAGCACACAGATTTTTGATACTTCCAAAGCAGGAGTGGTAGTGATCGCAGCTATGTTTGTGGTCGGATTTGTTTTCTTTCAGGTGCAACGCAGGACAGAGGAGGATCAAAATGGTTTACCATCATTTTACAGACGTTTTACAAAGGGAGATATTTAGATTTTACACGCTGGCTTTAAAGTAGTCATTGTCAATGAGACAGAGACAAAAAAACAAAGATGGGAAACGCAAGATCCCATAAAGATTTGGAGGAAAATCAAAATGAAAAAGAAAGTAATCAGTTTATTCGTAACAGGAATGTTAGCAGTCAGCATGATCGCAGGATGTGGTTCTGATAATACAGCAGACACCAGTACATCCGCAGATACCACAGCAGATGCTTCTACAGATGCAGCAGCAGACACAACAGCAGAGGAAGCACCGGCAGCTACAACAGACTTTGATGCAAGTGAATATGTCAATGTATTATCCCGCGAGGATGGATCCGGTACAAGAGGTGCATTCATCGAATTATTTGGAATCGAAGAAAAAGACGCAGACGGAAATAAAGTGGACAACACAACAGAGGAAGCGATCATCACAAACAGCACATCCGTAATGCTTACATCTGTAGCAAGTGATGAGTATGCGATCGGTTATGTTTCCCTTGGTTCTTTAGATGACACTGTAAAAGCAGTCAGCATTGACGGAGCAGAAGCAACAGTAGAGAATATCAAAAATGGTACATACACGATTGCAAGACCATTTAACATTGCAACAAAAGGTGAAGTAAGCGACATCGCACAGGATTTCATCAACTACATTATGAGTGCAGAAGGTCAGGCAGTCATCACAGAGAACGGATATATCGGTTCTGATGATGCGGCAGCATTCGAATCCAACGGAGCAACAGGTAAAGTGACAGTCAGCGGTTCTTCTTCTGTAACACCAGTTATGGAAAAATTAAAAGAAGCTTACACAGCCGTAAACTCCGGTGCAGAGATCGAGATTCAGGAGAGTGACTCCACAACAGGTATGACAGACGCAGCAGCAGGTACAAGTGACATCGGTATGGCTTCCCGTGAATTAAAAGATTCTGAGACAGAGCAGGGACTTACCGCAACAACAATCGCTATGGATGGTATCGCAGTGGTCGTAAATCTTGACAACCCGACAGCAAACCTTACATCCGATCAGGTAAAAGGTGTCTATGTTGGAGATGTTACAAGCTGGGATGAACTTGCAGAGTAAGTAATCAATGAAAATATCTGGTATGAAAAAAACATCAGAGATAAGAAATTAAAAATTACTGACAGAAGGGTCGGATGGAAAACTCCTCCGGCCTTTTTTCGGAAATCAGGATATTTACAATTTGTAAAGCATTACATAATGATATGAAGCCTGCACTGTCAGGCATTCCTCAGATTTTGGAGAACATAAATATATGAATATCAATAAATTAAAAGAAATTGTAATGAAATATGTATTTCTGTTTACCGCCATTATTTCCATTGTAGCAGTTGTACTGATCTGCGTGTTCCTGTTCGCAAATGGGGTTCCGGCAATGAAAGAGATTGGATTTGCCAACTTCCTCGGAGGAACAAAATGGAAACCCGGCAACGGCTTATATGGTATCTTCCCGATGATCCTGGGAAGTATCTATGTAACAGGCGGAGCCTTGATCATCGGAGTACCAATCGGAATTCTGATGTCTATCTTCATGGCACGTTTCTGTCCGGACAGATTACACAAGGTATTAAAACCGATCGTTGATCTGCTGGCTGGAATCCCTTCTATTGTTTATGGATTCTTCGGACTGGTTGTTATGGTTCCGTTTGTCAGGGAGCATTTCAAAGGCAATGGACAGAGCATTTTAACAGCAGCACTGTTACTTGGAATCATGATCTTACCTACAATTATCAGCGTGTCCGAGTCATCCATCCGAGCAGTGGAGGAGAGCTATTATGAGGGAGCGCTCGCACTGGGAGCCACACATGAGAGAAGTGTCTTTACGGTTGTTGTTCCGGCAGCAAAATCAGGTGTGTTTGCAGCAGTTGTGCTCGGCGTAGGACGTGCGCTCGGTGAGACAATGGCAGTCATGATGGTAGTCGGCAATCAGGCGAGAGTGCCGGACAGTATTTTCAAAGGTGTGCGTACACTCACAACGAATATCGTACTCGAGATGGGATATGCCACGGATCTTCACAGGGAAGCATTAATTGCTACAGGCGTAGTTTTGTTTGTGTTTATTCTTATTATTAATATATCGTTTTCTATTTTGAAACGTAGAGGAAAGGAGTAGAGGCAGTATGGAAAAAAATATCACTCCGATCAATCAACTGTCGTGGAAAGACAGATTGAAATCTTATAAAAAACATCCGGGATCTTTTATTTTACTGCTTCTGGTGGGAGCCTCTGCAGTGATCACCGTGACAGTGCTTGTTTATCTGGTGGGCTATATTTTGATCCACGGAGTTCCATATTTAAGACCAAGCCTGTTTTCACTGACTTACAATTCCGATAACGTGTCAATGATGCCGGCGATCATCAACACCATCACAATGGTATTGCTCGCACTGCTTTTTTCTGTTCCGTTTGGAATCGGAGCAGCAATTTATCTTGTCGAATATGCAAAAAAAGGAAATAAACTCGTTGAGCTGGTGCGTATTACAGCAGAGACATTGACCGGTATCCCATCCATTATCTATGGACTGTTCGGTATGTTGTTTTTCGTGACAGCGTTGCATTGGGGATATTCCATGTTAGCTGGCGCGGCAACACTTGCGATCATGGTTCTCCCGGTCATTATGAGAACGACGGAGGAAGCGCTTTTGTGTGTGCCGGATATGTACCGTGAGGGAAGCTTCGGACTCGGCGCAGGAAAGCTCCGCACCATTTTTAAAATCGTACTTCCAACGGCGATTCCGGGTATTTTGTCTGGTATCATCCTTGCGATCGGACGTATCGTAGGAGAGACAGCGGCACTGATCTATACGGCAGGAACCGTTGCGGAGGCAGCAGGTGTCATGGATTCCGGACGAACCCTTGCGATTCATATGTATTCGCTGTCAAGAGAGGGACTTCATACAAATGAAGCATACGCAACAGCAGTCGTTCTTCTGATCGTGGTGCTTCTCATCAACGGATTATCGTCCCTGATCGCAAGGAAACTGGAAGCAGCAACAAAGTAAAAACGGAAAAGGTATCAAAGTAGAGGAAACAATATGAGTGAAAAATTTAAAATTTCAAACCTTGATTTATATTACGGTGATTTTCATGCGTTGAAAGATATCAATATGAGCATCCATGCAAACGAGATCACAGCTTTTATCGGACCATCCGGCTGTGGAAAATCGACCTTTTTAAAAAGTCTGAACAGAATGAATGATCTGGTGGAAGGATGTAAGATCACAGGAAATGTCCTGTTAGATGGCGAGGACATCTATAAAGGTATGGATGTCAATCTTTTACGAAAAAGAGTCGGCATGGTATTCCAGAAGCCAAATCCGTTCCCGATGAGTATTTACGACAATATTGCGTATGGACCGAGAACCCACGGTATCCGCTCCAAAGCAAAATTAGATGAGATCGTGGAAAAATCCCTGCGTGATGCGGCAATCTGGGACGAAGTGAAAGACCGTCTGAAAAAAAGCGCACTTGGCATGTCCGGTGGACAGCAGCAGAGATTATGTATCGCAAGGGCACTGGCAGTGGAACCGGAAGTCATCCTAATGGACGAACCGACTTCCGCGCTTGATCCGATCTCCACATCCAAGATCGAGGATCTTGTCATTGAACTGAAAAAACAGTACACCATCGTCATGGTCACACACAATATGCAGCAGGCTGTGCGTGTTTCGGATAAAACCGTATTCTTTCTTATTAGGAGAGGTGATCGAGGCTGGCGAGACAGAAAAATTATTCTCAATTCCACAGGATAAACGTACCGAGGACTATATCACAGGACGTTTTGGTTGACATAAATAAAAAGGAGAGAATGATATGAGAAATCGATTTGACAGACAGTTATTAGAATTAAATAATGAATTGATCCAGATGGGAAGCTTGATCGAGCAGGCGATTGAGATGGGGATATCAGCACTGGTAAAACAGGATGTAGAAAAAGCAGAGCAGGCGATCAAATTTGACGTGGAAGTAGATGAGCAGGAGAAAACGATCGAAGCTCTCTGCATGAAACTGCTGCTGCAACAGCAGCCGGTAGCAAAAGACTTAAGATTAATTTCTGCAGCGTTAAAAATGATCACGGACATGGAGCGTATCGGGGATCATGCAGCGGATATTTCGGAGATGACCATTTTAATGGCAGATTCCGATTATGAAAAAAGTGCCATTAATATGGAAGTGATCAAAGAGATGGCAAAAGAGACAACCGATATGGTCATCAAGAGTGTGGATGCTTTTGTCAACAAAGATCTCGAACTGGCACGCTGGGTCATCAACCGTGATGATGTGGTGGACGATCTTTTTGACAGTTTCCGGAAAGAACTCATCCAAAAAATCAATGAGAATGTAAAAAATGGTGAGATGGCAACGGATATGCTGATGGTCGCAAAATATTTTGAGCGTATCGGCGATCATGCAACCAACATTGCAGAATGGGTGATCTATTCTATCACCGGAAAACACGAGGACGAATAAATTTTAAGAAAACTTTTCCCTTACAGACATAAAAAAGGTATGCTAAAAGACTCCTGATTGCAATTTTACATAGATTTTACATAAAACCGACATAAGATTTACATGTAGTTTATAATATGGAATCGAAATGTAAACAATAACCTAGTATATGTCTATGTAAGGGAGAGATTATGAATATTTTTGGAATTCTGACAATGATCGGCGGTCTGGCAATGTTCCTGTACGGAATGAGTGTTATGGGTGGCGGTCTTGAAAAAATGTCCGGCGGAAAATTGGAGCGTATCTTAGAGAGCCTGACCTCGAATCCGTTTAAAGCGGTATTGCTCGGAGCCGGCGTGACAGCTGTGATCCAGTCATCCTCAGCTACAACGGTCATGGTTGTCGGTTTCGTAAATTCAGGCATCATGAAACTGTCGCAGGCGATCGGGATCATCATGGGTGCAAACATTGGAACGACAGTTACCTCATGGCTTTTGAGCCTGACCGGGATCGAGAGTTCCAATTTCCTGATCAGCATGTTAAAACCGTCCTCTTTTTCACCGGTTCTCGCACTGATCGGTATTATTATGTATATGTCCGGCAAGGACAAAAAGAAAGATATCGGTGAAATCTTACTTGGATTTGCAATCTTAATGTTTGGTATGGAGACAATGAGCGATGCTGTAAAGCCGCTTGCGGATGTGCCGGAGTTTACCGATATTCTGACGATGTTCAACAATCCGGTATTTGGCGTGTTAGCAGGAGCGCTGCTCACCGCAGTCATTCAGAGTTCTTCGGCTTCTGTTGGTATCCTGCAGGCATTGTCTGTCACAGGAGCATTTACTTATGGTTCGGTTATTCCGATTATCTTAGGACAGAATATCGGAACCTGTGTCACAGCGATGATCTCAGCAATCGGTGCAAACCGGGGCGCAAAGAGAACCGCATTCGTGCATTTATATTTCAACATTATCGGAACCTTATTATTCCTTACAGTATTTTATATTGGAAATGCAATCTTTCGTTTTGAATTTGTCGGGGAGACGGTAGGAGTTGCAGGGATCGCACTGATCCACAGTATTTTTAATGTATTTACAACTGTAGTGCTATTTCCGTTTATCCGTGGACTCGAGAAGCTGGCTTATCTTACGATCCCGGAATCTGACGAGGAAAAATCTGCCAAAGAAGATGTGTTTGCCATTTTAGATGAGCGTTTTGTGAGCAGTCCTGCATTTGCGATCGAGCAATGTAAAACTTTAGTAAACCAGATGGCAGAGATCACAAAAAACAGTTTTATCGAGGCAATGGAATGTATCAAAGAGCCTTCAGATCAGAAATTTGCGGAAGTGATCGCAAAAGAAAACCGCGTAGATGTGTATGATGATAAGATCAGCGCCTATCTGACGAAATTAAACAGCGGGGATCTTTCGTATACGGACAGTCTGCGGGTGACTTCACTTTTACACTGTCTGACGGATTTCGAGAGAATTTCCGATCATGCGGTAAATGTGGTAGAATGTGTACAGCAGATGCAGAAAGAGGATGCAAAGTTTTCTAAGAAGGCGGAGGATGAGATGAACATTTACTCCAAAGCCGTGAGGGATATCTTGGAGAGAACGACCGGAGCGTTTATCAATACCGATATTCCACTTGCGCGTTCCGTGGAACCGTTAGAGGAAGTCATTGACGGTCTGAACAAAACGGTAAAAAAACATCATATGAAGCGTCTGCGCAAGGGAAAATGCACGATCGGACTTGGACTGGTACTCTCGGATCTTGCCATGAACTACGAGCGTGTTGCCGATCACTGCTCCAATATCGCAGTATATATGATGCAGTTGAATGATACCGGTCTGGAGGAACACAGTTTTACAGAGCAGATGGATGAAAAAGAGAGTGCAGAATTTACAAAACTGGAAAATGAATTTGAACAAAAATATGAGATAGATTAAATCCGGGAAGAAATTCGCAGCACAATTATTGTGTTGCGAATTTTTTGTGAATCAGGGAAAGACTTATAGAAAAAACAAAGCAGGCTGTATTATAATCTATTTATAGAGCGAACAGTGGGAGGAAATGATTATGGCAACAATCTATATTGTAGAAGATGATGTAAATATCCGCGAGATCGAGCGCTATGCGTTAAAAAACAGCGGATATCAGGTAGAAGAATTTGAGTGTGGGGCAGACCTTTTCAAGCGGTTAGAGAGCAAAGTCCCGGCCCTGATTTTGTTAGATATCATGCTTCCCAATGAGGATGGCCTTGATATTCTGACAAAGATCCGTGCAGATAAAAACACAGCGAAGGTGCCGATCATTATGGTGACAGCAAAAACATCCGAGCTTGACAAAGTAAAAGGGTTGGATCTCGGAGCGGACGATTACATTTCCAAGCCGTTTGGTGTCATGGAGCTGATCTCCCGCGTCAAGGCATTATTGCGCAGAACCACGAATGCGCAGGAAGAATCACAGATCTCCTACGGAAATATTCTGGTGGATAACGATAAACACGCCGTTTACGTGGATGGAAACCTGTGTGAGCTCACCTACAAAGAATTTGAACTTTTCAAATACCTTGTCATCAACAAGGGAATCGTGCTGTCGAGGGATAAGATCATGAACCAGGTGTGGGGCTTTGACTATGAGGGTGAGAGCCGGACAGTCGATATGCACATCAAGACATTGAGACAGAAACTTGGAGAGGCGGGAAGCCATATCAAGACAGTGCGTAACGTCGGTTACATGGTGGAGTAACCTCCATTCTCTGAGTAGAAGAAAGAGCAGGACAGACGTAAGACGGTGATAGGATGAAAAAGAAAATCAACAGCAAATTTATGCTGATCTCAGCAATTGCAATTATTGTCATGGCAATCTGTGCCATGGTGCTTTTTTATGATATATTGAAAAAACAGATTTTTGACGATCTGAAGGCAAATGCCCATGTGATCTCCATGATGAAACCGGAGGATCTGCCGGATGAGATCAACTATAATCTGAATAAAGATGGGCTGCGTATCACGCTGATCAATGAGGATGGAACCGTCATCTATGACAGCATGGAAGACGAGTCGAAGATGGAAAATCACAGGGAACGACCGGAGATCGCTTCTGCATTGGCAGCCGGAGAGGGGCGTGCGATGCGGAAATCGACTACGTCCGCAAAACATACTTTTTATTATGCAATGAGAACAGATGACGGAAAAGTTCTGCGTATTGGAAAAGACAGTAACAGCATCTACAGTCTGATCATCAAGATGGTATATCTCACGTTGTCTGTGGGATTCTGCGTATTTGTACTGTGCACAGTCCTTGCACACAGGCTTACCAGGCGTCTTGTGGCACCAATCGAAAAGATGGCGGACAATATTGTACTGCTGGAAGAAAATGATGTTTATGACGAGATGAAGCCATTTGTTGCGACTATCAAGCAGCAGCATGTGGATATTTTAAAACATTCCCAGATGCGTCAGGAATTTACTGCAAATGTTTCACACGAATTAAAGACACCGCTCACTGCGATTTCCGGTTATGCAGAACTCATTGCAAGTGGAATGACAAGCGGGGAGGACACCATTCATTTTGCCACGGAAATCCATAAGAGCGCAGAACGTCTGCAATATCTGATCAATGATATCATCAAGCTTTCCGAGTTAGACAGCGACGACACAAAGATCGAGTTTGAGACGTTAGACCTCCATGAGATGGCGTTAAACTGTCAGGCAATGATGGAGATCCCGGCGGAAAAGAACGAGGTGACGGTGGAAGTACAGGGAGATTCCGCTGAGATCAGGGGAAACAGAAACCTGATCGACGAACTGATCTACAATCTGTGCAGCAATGCGGTGCGTTACAATAAAAAGGGTGGAAAAGTGACGATCATGACGGGCACGGAGAATGGACATCCGACGCTGACCGTGAAAGACACAGGGATCGGTATCCCAAAAGAAGCGCAGAAGCGAGTCTTTGAACGTTTCTACCGCGTGGACAAGAGCCGTTCCAAATCGACCGGCGGCACAGGACTGGGGCTTGCCATCGTAAAGCATATCGTAGCGCAGCATGAGGCGCAGATCTCACTGGAAAGTGAGGAGGGTGCCGGTACGGAGATTAAGGTGACGTTTTTAAAATAATTAGAAAAGATGAGCTTCTGATTTTATATCGGAGGCTTATTTTATATAAAAACGTGAAAAAATATGTGATTTAGCTGTGAAAAACGTGATAAAAACATATAAAAAGATCAAAAAAACGTGAAAATTAAAATTCAAAGAAAAAACTATAGCAGTCTTTTCCATTTTTGTGTTATTATAGAAAGACAGTCATAACGACAGTACGAATGAAAATGAAAGGACAGAGTAAGTAATTATATGTTTTCCGTATCAGACATTAAAGAGACAGTGTATCCGGCGGCGTACCGGAGAGGGAAAGAGCTGTATGAGACGGCGGGGGTTTTTGATTTTTCCTATGAGTTGTATTTAGTGGATGAGCTGCCAGTGGCAGATGTCAGGGCAAAAGTTCGTGGAATCAATCAGGAGTATTATGAAGTGACAGCCACTATCGACGAGGAGTTCGGAGACGTAACGAACTGCAACTGCGGATGTGAGGCTTTTTATAATTATGAGGGGATGTGCAAGCATTGTGTGGCAATGCTTTTGAATTATGTAAACAAGAGAACTCCAATGGAGATTCTCAGGTTAAAGCGGGGACAGGGCACGGAGACACCGGAAGCAGGGAGAACGTCCGGTGGGGAAGATGGAGACGGCAGCGCCGTTGAAAAATCTGCTGAGCCAGTATTCCATGCGTGCAACGTCCAAATATATGTTGCCGGAAACCATTTATGGAAAAGTAGAGTTAGAACCTTACTTTGAGATGGATTACGGCTATGCAAGACTGGAATTTAAGATCGGAATGGAAACAAAGTATGTGTTAAAAAATATTTCTGCGTTTTTACATTCTGTTCAGGTCAACGAGAAAGTGCATTACGGCAAAAAACTTGATTTTTATCATCACATGGAAGCTTTTTCGGAGGATGCAAAGCGTCTGATCCGGTTTATGCAGCAGCAGGATGATGATAAAAAGCGCCAGAGTAAGTTCCATGCTTATTATGCCTACACCGGCGGCTATGAGCGTACCATGGAGTTGGACGGTGTGGGGATCGACCGGTTTTTGGAAGCGGTGAAAGGAACCCCTTTTCATGCAACGATCGGTTATGATATGAATGAAAGCTACATCTATAATGGAACAAAACGCAAACCAAAACTGACGCTGAAAGGTGGAAGTGCGGGAGCGTTTCTCTGCATGGAAGATCTGCCGATGATCGAGGGCGACAAGTATTATTACTTTTATGAGGATGGGGAGATTTTCCTCGGAGAGCCATTGTTGAAAGGAAAAGTATCAGACTTCTTCCAGTTTTTACACCGCCAGGTAGGGGAGACTGCTATATTGCAGCAGAAGAGCTCGCAATGTTCTGCAGAGATCTTCTGCCTATGGTGCGGGAGAGCTTCGATGTGATCCCGGAAGGATTTGATGAGGCACTTTACGTTCCGCCGAAGCCGGAATTCGAGTTATATCTGGATCGCCAGGCAATGGATGTTGTCGGAGCGAAGCTGGTCGCAGTATATGGGGATAATAAATACAACGTGCTTGCCAAAGTAGAACCGGGCGAGGTACGTGATCTGTCAGAAGAGCTGCGCATCAAGAGCCTTGTGGAGCCATATTTCAATGAATATGACCATTCAAAGACATTTTTTGTCATTGCAAAAGACGAAGATCTGCTCTATCAGCTCGTGGCAGGCGGCTTGCAGCGGTTAAGCCATTTTATGGCAATTTATACACGTCGGATAAGTTCCGCAATATGAAAGTGGTCAATGCGCCGAGCGTATCCGTGGGTGTCTCCTTAAAGAGTGACCTTCTGGAATTAAAGGTACACTCCGATGAGATGTCCTCCGAGGAGCTGGCATATCTGCTTTCCAAGTACGACAGAAAGAAAAAGTATATCCGTCTGAAAAACGGGGATTTCTTAGATATCAAAGAGGATGGGATCAGTGCGCTTGCAGAAGTCAGTGAGGACTTACAGCTTACCGAGGCAAGCCTGAAAAAAGGAACGGTCGTGATCCCAAAATACCGCGCTATGTATCTGGATGCAGCACTGAAAAATAACCAGCTGCTGTCTATCGAGAAAAACAGGGAATTCAAAGGCATGGTGCGGAACATGAAAACCATCGAGGACAGTGATTATGAGGTGGTGGATTCCTGAAAAATGTTATGAGAAACTACCAGAAAAACGGTTTCCTCTGGCTGAAAACGCTGCGGGAGAACGGTTTTGGCGGAATTCCTTGCGGACGATATGGGACTTGGAAAAACGCTTCAGGTAATAAGCCTTCTTCTGGCAGAGCGTCAGGATTATGATGTAGGGGAAAAGGAGCGCCGCAGATCACTTATTGTATGTCCGGCATCTTTAGTTTATAACTGGCAGAAAGAGATTGAGCGTTTTGCACCGGAACTTGAGACTGTGACGATCACAGGAAGTGCACCGGAACGAAAAGATATCATCCGGCACACCACGGACGGGCAGATCCTCATCACATCCTATGATCTGTTAAAACGTGATGTGGAGTATTACAAAAACATTGTGTTTGCAGTTCAGGTCATTGATGAAGCTCAATATATTAAAAATGCCGGAACGCAGGCGGCAAAAGGCGTCAAGAAGATCACGGCAGCCTTTAAGCTGGCGCTGACCGGTACACCGATCGAGAACCGCTTAAGTGAGCTTTGGAGTATCTTTGATTACCTGATGCCGGGATTTTTGTATACATATCAGAAGTTCCGTGAGGAGATCGAGACACCGATCGTTGTGAACAAAGATGAGAACAAGATGGAACGTTTACAGCGTATGATCCGTCCGTTTATCCTGCGCCGGTTAAAAGGTGATGTATTAAAAGATCTTCCGGAAAAACTCGAAGAGAATGTTTATGCGAAGATGGAGGGCGAACAGCTGGCTCTTTATGATGCGCATGTGCAGCAGATGAAGCAGATGTTAGACGGCAAGAGCGAGGCGGAATTTAAGTCCAACAAAATCCAGATCCTCGCAGAACTTACAAAACTGCGTCAGCTCTGTTGTGATCCGGCACTTTTATTCGAAGATTACAAGGGCGAATCCGCAAAAGTCCAGATGTGTATGGATCTGATCGGGAACGCAGTGCACGGTGGACACAAGGTGCTGTTATTCTCCCAGTTCACGACCATGTTAGACCGTCTGGCGGAACAGCTGAAAAAGCTGGGCATTGATTACTACATGCTCACCGGCTCCGTCAATAAGGAAAAACGTATGCAGATGGTAGACAGCTTCAACAAAGATGATGTCCCGGTGTTCTGCATCTCCTTAAAGGCAGGAGGAACCGGATTGAACCTCACCGCAGCGGACATCGTCATCCATTACGATCCATGGTGGAACGTTGCCGTGCAGAATCAGGCAACCGACCGTGCACACCGTATCGGGCAGAAGAATGTCGTGACAGTTTACAAACTCGTCTCCCAGGGTACGATCGAGGAGAAGATCATTGATATCCAGGAGAAAAAGAAAAAGCTTGCCGAGCAGGTGCTGGAGGGCGAGGGAATGGATTCCGTAGTATTCACAAAAGAGGAGATCATGGAACTTCTCGGCTGATCAAAACAAACATAAGTCATTGAATTGCAATTATTACAAATGTAATCCAATGACTTTTTTGTATCAAAATCACATAATTATTAAGTTCAAATAGAAATTACTCGACTGTTCCTGTTGGGTATGTTAGTATATAAAAAATTAGTGAGTTTATTATGAAAAGTAATGCATAAAGCATGGTTATACCTGTGAGAAAGCCGAATAGATATAAACATTTCATTAAAATGGGGAAAAGAAAAATGAGAAAAAGACATACTTTAAAGAACGAGCTGACAGTATTTATGTTGCTCGCATCAGTAGTTACATTAACGCTGGTTGCGATAGCAGTTTGTTATGTCTTTTTCTCATTTTTTTTCAAAAATACGCAGGAAGATATAGAATATGTGCTTAATAATACTACTCAACAATATCAATCTCATCTGCAGTTTATAGAAGATGGGGCAATTTCTATAAGGCATAACAGTTTATTGGGGGATTTTTTTCAAACAGATTCGTATGATGCAGATATCGCAAAAGAACAATTAATGTATAGTATGGGGTTGTTTGCAGACAGAAATCAAGTGAATCAACAACTGCCATTTGTTACGAGTGTTTATTTATTCAATAACTGGGATCAGTGTATCAAGGAATATTACTATGCAATTACGTTAGCTTCTGAGAAGCAACAGGAAAAATCTTATACAAATATGCAACAATGGTTCAAGAAAGATAGAAATCAATATGCATGTGTAACGGATAGTGATAATCTTAATATTCTTTTTCGCATATATGATGATGATATGAAAGAAAAGGGCATTGGAATAGCCCAAATTAGTCTTGAAGCAATAGAGGGAATATTTGAAGATATAGAAGGTTATCAGGATTATTCATGGAGTATATTGTCACACAATAATTTAATGTTAGTGTCAGGAGGAGATGCAACACAAAATGATCTATTGAAAGAAAAAGTTGTATCTTGGAGTGGAAATAAGAATGTGGAAGGAAGGAAAGTAATTGTCAGTGCTGATGCGAGTGGTTTTGGATTAAGAACGATCATTGCAGTGGGGCAGAATAATATTCTGGCAATCTTACGTCCGACACTAATTATCTTTTTAGTGGGATTGGTAATTGTATTAATATTGACTTTTTTGGTATCTTATGGAATCAGTTATCGTTTTACAAAACCTGCAGCTAGAATGATCGCTAATATTCGAGCATTTGGAAGAAAGGAATTGAACGTAAGAATGGAGGATTCTTCTATACAGGAATTCCATGATATCGGACAGGTGTTCAATGAAATGGCAGATAGAATCGAATACCTGATTACGGAAGTATATGAAAAACAGTTATTGGCAACGCAATCACAGGTGAAATATTTACAGTCTCAGCTTAATCCTCATTTTCAGTTTAATATTCTTGCAATGCTCAGTTTAAAGGCAAAAATGGCTGGGAATGAGGAGTTATATGAAAGTTTGAATGCTTTTTCCAAACTAATGCAGGGAAAGATTTTCCGTGAAAAAGAAATAAAAATAAAAGTGAGAGAAGAACTGGAAATTGTTCAATTCTATTTGTTTTTACAAAAGGAACGCTATCAAGATAAATTAACTTATGAAATCAATATAGAAGATGAGCAAATAAAAGAGAATCTGATTCAAGACTTTTGATTGAACCGCTTGTGGAGAATGCTGTGTCGCATGGTTTGGAACCCAAAAGGAAAGTGGAATCATAAGGGTATGCATGTATGAGGAGAATTTCATTGAAGAGAATGATGAAATAAAAAAAAAAGAAAACTTCCAAAATACTTCATATTATTGTTGAGGATAATGGTGTTGGAATTGATTATGAAAAATGAATGAGAAATCGACAGAAGAAGTTCAACAGCCGGAGAAGATAGATCACACTCATACAGGATTTGAAAATACTCGGAAAATGTTACAAATTTTGTATGGTGAGAATTATAAATTTAACATTTGGAGTGAGAAAGGAAAAGGAACAAAATTGAAATAATTCTTCCGGCAGAAAGAGGGAAATACCATGTGGAAAGTAGTAGCGGCGGATGATGAAGGATATATAAGGGAAGCATTAAAAAGTTGATAAATTGGGAGAATGCGATTTGGTGTCAGTTCTTGAGGACGGACAAGAGCTTATCCAATGTATAGAGAATGAATCTCCAGATATAGTGATCACAGATATTCAGATGCCGGGGGTAAACGGTTTAGAAGTGTGTAAATATTTATATGAAACTAGACCGGAAACACAGGTGATAATATTAACAGCATATTCAGATTTTGATTATGCCAAATTTGCGATCAAGTATAATGCATGTGAGTACGTTTTGAAGATATCCATTATGGATGAACTTCCAGAAGCATTAGAAAAAGCAACGGGAAAATTAACTCAACTAAAAAAAGAAATTGAGAAAGAGGAGATTGCTGTATCAGGACAAAGAACACTACTTCAGCAGATTGATCAGTATGTAGAACAAAATTTTAAAAATAAAATATCATTGGATGAGATTGCAGATGAATTACATGTAAATAGGAGTTATTTAAGTAGATTTTATAAAAATAAAACAGGAATAAATCTGTTTGATACAATATTAAATCTTCGAATAGAAGCAGCAAAGGAATATCTTTTAAATACAGATATGAAAACTTATGAAATTTCGGAAGCGATTGGAGTTGACGATGCAGGATATTTTTCGAAGATGTTTAAAAAAATTACTGGGGTTTCACCTAAAGAATTTAGGAAGCAGGGGAAAGATGAAAAAAACTACTAAGCAGCTAATTGTCCTAATGCTAATTTTAGGAGTTGGTTGTATTTTAGAAGGGTGTAGAAAAGAGAGCAATCACAGTGTTACTATTACGTTGATTCATGCCTGGGGAGGCACAGAAGAAGATCATGTTGCAATGAGAGAGATTTATGAAGAATTTCAGGAAGAAAACCCGGATATTAATTTACAGATGATTTCTATGCCAACAAGAGAAGATATGATGAGAAAAGTAGAAGATATGATAATGGTCGGTAATATACCAGATATTGTATCCTTTAGTGGAACAGGTAAAAATAGTACCTATGATTTTATGATTGAAAATAATATGGCATTAGATATCTATCCATATATGCAACAGGATCAAGAATTTGCTGATAGTGTATCAGAAGTAAATAAACAATATTGAGTACAGAAACTGGAGAGCTGTACTCTGTGGCAGATGCACTAATGTTAAGCGGAGGATATTGGTATAATGAAGATATTTTAAAGGCAGCAGGAATTGAGAAAGTACCAAAAGTTGATGAATTTCAAACAATGTGTGAACAGATTAGTGAGTGGGCGTTAAATGAAAAAAATGAAGTAAAAGCACTCCAACCAACGGCAGAAGGATATTTATACTGTATGGATCACATGTTAGCTGGAAGTGAGGATTCTCGATTTGAAGGACATAATCTTATATTTCAGGATGAAATTTTCAATAATGCAATAAATCGGATGAAACGAATGTATAATTCGGCTATTTCTGAAAACGCTGAATATAGTTATCGAGATGAGACTCATCTTTTTAATGAAGGAAAACTGGCAATTTATATTAATGGAGTATGGGGAGCACCTGATGATTTCAAAGCAAATTGATGCTAAATATGCACCTTACCAACAGACGGGGGAGAGTCAATGTCATGTATTTCTTCTGGTTTAGGGTACGTTTTAGGTAATAGTGGGAATGAAGAAAAAGAAAAAGCAGCAGTTAAATTTTTGAAGTACATGCTTAGCAAGAAGGTTCAGACGAAAATTCTTGAAAAGACAGAGCAAATTCCGGCAAATCCAGATATATCTTTGGAATCTTATAAGGAGAGTAAAAGCAGATTGTATCAGGCAGCTACACTTGTTCTTGAGGCAGACGAAAAAATAGAGGTTCCGAATAATATTTGGTCAGCCGAACAAAAGGATTATTTTATAAAACCATTTTGATGTTACTGACAGGAACGCTATCTATACAAGAATTTGAAGAAAATTTAGAAAAAACAAAAATAAAATATGTGCATGTTGATTCTAAAATAGAAACAACATGCACTTTTTACAAAAATACGAAAAATATTGACGAATGGTAAATATTTTCGTATTTGATTTGGCAATATGTAAATATTATACGGTTTATAGTCAACCGTATATATTCAAAATGAATAAAAATAAATGTAGAATACACTTAACAAATACAACCGATATAAAAGGAGGAAAAAATGAAAAAAAAATTAGTTAGTGTATTGTTAGTAGCAGCAATGGGAGCATCTGTTTTAGCTGGATGTGGTAGCAGATCGGTAAAAGAAGATGGAGGAGAGAAGAAGAGCGAATCTAGTGGTAACAATGTTCTGGAGTTCTATCATGGATATTATCAGGATGAAAGTGAGTGGGCTGCGGCGCAGGTAATGAGAGATATTTATGACGAATTTGCGCAGGAACATGCAGATGGAGATGTAACTTTTAAACCGATTGCTGTTGAAAACAGAGATGATATTGTAAGTGCGCAGGTTGCGGGTGGTTCTTTCCCGGATATGGTAGATGTTGGTGGCGGTGGAGTGCCGCAGGCGGCAATCTCACAGGATCTTGTTTATGACTTGAAACCATATATTGATGAGAATAATTTGCAGGATGCAGTAGGACTTAATTACACACAGCATGATCAGGATGGACATATTTATGCAGTGCATGATCAGATTGAAAGCCGTGGTCTTTGGTATAATTCAAGTATTTTTGAAAAAGCAGGTATTTCTACAGATGCATTTACAGATTGGAATACATTTGGAGATGCAATGACGAAGATTGCAGATCTGGGAGATGATACTTATGGCTACATAGCTGGACAGGGTTCTAGCTATATTGTGAATGCAATTATGGCGTCTACAGATGCAGGAAAGAAAATGGTTGAATCCGAATTGACAGAAGATACAGTAAATTCAGATGAATTTGCTAATGCATTCAAAACAGCAGCAAAATTAGATCAGGCAAATGGATCTGAGCATACAACAGATGATAATGGAAATTTAATGGCTGAATTTAACACAAATGGAAATGTTGGAGTGCTTTTTAATGGTGTATGGAATGCAAGTGGAATTGATGCATCACTGGTTGATTCTATTGAACCAGCGTTATTCCCGGGCAATGTTGCGATTGCATCAGCAGGTGGTGGACTTGCAGTAGCAAACAATATGAGTGAAGAGAAGACAGAGCTTGCACTGGAGTTTATTAAATATATGACTAGCAAGGAAGTACAGGAAAAGATTTTTACTGAAGTACAGGCAAATCCATGTAATACAACAGTTGATCTTAATGCACTTGCAGAAACAAGTGGTGATACTGCAACACAGAAACTTGCAGAAGCATGTGCTCAGGTTAATTCAGCAGATACAATTGTAATTGATATGAAATATACTTGGGGTTCAGATGTGGATAAGGCGATTGTGAATGCTCTGATGGAGTGTGCAGTTTCAGGAACAGATATTGATGCAAGATTCGAATCACTTCAGAAAGAATTACTTGCATTGATTGGTTAATTAAAATTGATTTAGATGTTGATATGAGGGAGGGAGAGAATATCCCTTCCCTTTATTGGAGGAACCGAGTTGAAAGATAATATTTGTAAGAAGAAAAAAGTAAATTAGGAATAAGACGTACAGGTTTTATTGTTGCTTTTTGGCACCAACAATTATAGCGTTTTGTATTTTTATCTGTATCCAATAATTACAGTATTCGTTACGTCTTTTTGTAAATGGGATTATAGTAATATCACGTCTCCGGAATTCTTTGTATTTCAAGATTTATGGAATAATTATGAGTACATTTTTAAAAAATATCCATTTTTCTGGGAGGCACTTAAGAACTCTACTACATGGGCAATTCTTGGTGCAGTTGTTCAGATTCCAGTTGCTACATTAATAGCTCTGGCTTTGTCAAGAAAAATAAAGGGAATTAAGTTTGTACGGAACGTTTATATTATTCCTAATATGATCTCTACAGCAGCAATGGGAGTGATATTTTTACAGTTATATAATCCATCTTATGGAATTATCAATCCGATAATCAGATTGTTTAATAAGAATTTTACAGATAATATCCTTTTATTAAAAGGACCGGCATTTATAGCTATGACATGTGCTTATATCTTTTTTACTGGAACTACAACATTAATGATACTTGGAAATATTATGGCAGTTCCGGAAGAAGTAAGGGAGGCAGCAATGTTAGATGGAGCAAGCGGATTAAAACAGGATTGGTTTATTACGATTCCAATGATTAAAGGAACATTAAAAACAGTGTCTATTCTTGCAGCAACGTCTGGTTTCCTTCTTTATAATGAGGTATATTTCCTGACAAAAGGAGCGGCAGGAACATATAGTATCAGTTATGTGATTCGCGAATTAGCAATTACAAGCCCGCGAACTCAATTCGGACGTGCAAATGCTGTTGCTTTGATACAGATTTTAGCAGGACTGGTTATTATTCTGGTAATTAATTTTGTATATAGTGTTTCATTAAAAAAAGAGAAACATTAGGAAGGAAGAAGCGTTATGAAAAAATCTCTACATAGAAAAACTGTAAATAATTTGCCAACAGGAACCAAAATTGTAACATATATATGTTTGGCGTGGGCGCTAATTGTCTCTTTAGTTCCGTTGATTTGGCTTGTGTTATCGAGCTTAAAGAAAGATCCGATGGCGAGACCTGGGTTTCAGTTGCCGGAGTCGATTTGTTTAGATGGATATATTTCTACTTTTAAAGATCTTCATGTATTTCGTTATTTTGGAAATAGTTTAATTGTTGCAGGAATATCGGTATTAATTAGTGTGGTTATGATTTCTATGTCTGCTTATGTAGTTGCAAGAATGGAGTTTAAAGGGAAAAAACTGGTAAATATCCTTTTATATTCAACAATGTTTATACCAGCGACTGCTTTGACTTACCCTGTATATAATTTAATCAATAACTTACATTTGTATGATACAAGAGCCGCATTAATTCTTATTTATTCTTGTAGTGGAATCGCAGTTAGTTTTTTTGTTATAAAAAATTATTATGATAATATTCCAAGAGAATTAGAGGAGGCCGCAAGAATTGATGGGTGTGGCTATGTACAGACATGGGTAAAAGTTATTTTTCCGATTGCACGTCCGGGAATTATGACAGCAGCAGTTTTGGCTTTTTTAAATAACTGGAATGAATATTATTGGGCTTCACTTGTATTAATCACGCGAGAAAAATTGACAGTCCCGGCATTACTTTCAACATTTACAACGGCATTTAATACGAATTATAACGGATTGTTTTCTGCGATGGTTGTCATAATTCTTCCACCAGTAATATTGTATTGTGTTTTCAGTAAGTTCTTTATTGAAGCATTATCAGGTGGTGCAGTGAAAGGATAATAGTAGAAGAATCGTAGAAAAAAGGAGATTAACAATATGAATCGGGAAATAAAAGAACGAACAAAATGGTTTATGGATGCGAGATTTGGAATGTTTATACATTGGGGATTATATTCAATTCCTGCTTGTGGCGAATGGGTTATGTCTCAAAAAGAAATGACAATAGAGGAATATAGGAAATATTTCGAACAATTTGATCCGGTGGATTATGATCCAAAAACATGGGTTCGATTAGCAAAAGAAGCGGGAATGAAATATGTAGTTTTAACGGCGAAACATCACGATGGTTTCTGTTTATTTGATTCAAAATTAACGGACTATAAAGCGACAAATACAAAGGCAGGACTAGATCTGGTAAGAGAATTCGTAGATGCATGTAGAGAAGAAGGATTAAAGGTAGGACTCTATTTTTCAATTATTGACTGGCATCATCCAGATTTTCCAAAGTATGGAGACCGCCAGCATCCAATGAGAAACAATGCAGCCTATAAAGATGAAAAAATTGATTTTGATCGATATTTAGATTACATGCATGGTCAGGTAAAAGAACTGGTGACAAATTATGGGAAATTGGATTTGCTTTGGTTTGACTTCTCTTATGATGATATGACAGGAGAAAAATGGAAAGCAACAGACTTAATTAAAATGGTACGTCATTATCAGCCGGATGTGATTATTGATAACCGTTTGGAAGGCGCAGGAGATAATCATGGAAGCATTGCAACAGAACATCCTTTAATTTATAGTGGGGACTTCGCAAGTCCTGAACAGATTATTCCTCCAAAAGGAGTTTGTGATGTTAATGGTGAACCTATTCCATGGGAATTATGTGCAACAATGAACAATCATTGGGGATATTGCAATTTTGATCATCAATATAAAACACCTGAGATGCTGGTAAGAAAGTTGGTAGAGTGTGTCAGCAAGGGTGGAAATATGATTTTGAATGTAGGACCTGATGCAAAGGGGAATATTCCACGAGAAAGTGTTGAAATTTTAAGAGAAGTTGGAAAATGGATGAGTAAAAATAAAGAGAGTATCTATGGTTGTGGAATATCAAATTTTGAAAAACCAGATTGGGGAAGGTATACACAAAAAGATAATGTGATTTATGCACATGTTTACGAAACTCCTTTAGGAGCCCTTCCGCTTTATGGCATTAGTCCTGAACAGTTGGCTGAAATTACATATTTAGCGGATGGAAGTGAGGTGAAAAGAGGTGAAGCATGGAATACAGCTCTTTATAAGGATGTTGCATTCGTGTCATTCGGAGAAGATCCTGTGTTTACATATCCATTGCCAGATGAAAGGGACACTGTATTAAAAATTCAACTTAGGAATTGAGAAAGGAAGAAAAACGATGAAACAGATAACCAGTATTTTAATCGGGGCAGGATTGAGAGGTGGTTATGTATACTCGCAGTATGCACTGGATCACCCAGATGAATTTAAAGTGATAGCTGTAGCAGAACCGGATCAGGAACGCAGGGAACTTTTTGCGGCAAAGCATAATATTCCAAAGGAACTACAATATGAATCCTATGAAGAATTATTACAACAGGACAAAATGGCAGATTGTGCTATGATCTGTACACAGGACAAAATGCACTATGAACCAGTTACTATGGCAATGCAAAAGGATATCATGTTCTTTGCGAAAGCCGATGTCACCAGACAAAGAAGAAATTATAAAAATGGGAGCAATGGCAAAGAAATATGATCGAATATTATCTGTATGTCATGTCCTTAGATATTCTCCATTTTTCTCTAAAATAAAAGAAATTCTGGAAGAGGGAAGAATCGGAAGGATGATGTCGATTCAGCATATCGAGGAAGTTGGATATTGGCACCATGCGCACAGTTTTGTAAGGGGAAATTGGAGAAACAAAGAAGAATCCAGTCCGATGATATTGCAGAAATGCTGTCATGATATGGATATTATGTTATGGTTGGCGGATAGTAAATGCAAAAAAATCAGTTCCTTTGGAGAACTTACATATTTTACGGAAGAAAATGCTCCGACAGGTGCGCCGAAATATTGTATGGACGGATGTGAACACAGAGATCAGTGCCCATTCTATGCACCGCGTTTTTATCTGGAACATCCAAAAGCTGTGGAAGATGGTCTTGTATATGCAGTAACTGATCAGGCAGATTCTGTGCATGTTCTGGAAGCGTTAAAGAAAGGTCCATATGGAAGGTGTGTATTTCATTCGGATAATACAGTTGTAGATCATCAGACAGTGGACATAGAATTTGAAAATCAAGTTACAGCTTCATTTTTAATGACAGCATTTACAAATCAGTGCGCAAGGAGAATTCGAATTATGGGCACTAAAGGTGAATTAAAAGGTGACATGGAGGCAGGAACAATAGAAATCATAGATTTTGTAAGTGGAACAAATGATTTGATTCAACTTCATACGCCTTCAAAGGGACATAGCGGAAGTGATATGAGCATGATGCGAGAGTTTGTTCGTATGGTTGGAGAAGGAAAAACGGGAAAAACGGATGCATCAGTTTCTGTGGCGAGTCATCTGATGGCGCTTGCAGCTGAAGAAGCAAGAATTAGTAGATTAGTCATTGATTTTGAAGAATATAGCACTTATGAGATGAAATGAAACTGAAAAGATATAGAATATACAGAAAAAGTGTACGGCAAGTAAAATACTAATAATAAGGGAATATGTATATGAGAAATATTGTGTTTCACGACAAGACAAAGACATTTCATTTATATAATGAAAAAATAAGTTACATTATGTGCGTGTTGGAAAACGGACACATGGGGCAGATTTATTTTGGAAAGAAAATTCATGATAAGGAAGATTTTTCTTATCTGGTAGAGAAAATAGATCGTCCGATGACTTCGTATATATATGAATGGGACAAAAGTTTTTCACTGGAGCATATTCGGCAGGAATATCCGGTATATGGAACAACAGATTATCGTCATCCTGCAATTGAATTATTACAGAAAAATGGAAGCAGAATTTCAGAATTTAAATATACCGGTTATGAGATTACAATGGGAAAGCCGAAGCTTCAGGGACTTCCTGCCATTTATGCAGAATCTGAGGAAGAAGCGGTGTCACTCAGGATTTATTTGAAAGATTCTCTTACAGGAATTATACTGGAGCTGCTTTATACTATCTTTTCTGAATATGGAGCGATTGCAAGAAGTGTTTGCATAAAAAATGCAGGAAAAATGCCGTTACATTTACTTACAGCAATGAGTCTGAATCTGGATCTTCCGGATAAAGATTATATTTGGATGCAATTATCTGGTGCATGGGCTAGAGAGCGGCATGTGAAGGTGAGGGCTCTGGAACAGGGGATTACAGCGATTGATAGTATGCGTGGGCATTCTTCGCATGAACAAAATCCGTTTATGGTTCTTAAAAGAAAAAACACAGATGAAGTTATGGGAGAAGCAATCGGATTTAGTTTTATTTATAGTGGGAATTTTAGAATTCAAGCAGAAGTGGATACACATGATATAACACGAATTACAGTAGGAATTAATCCAGATGGATTTGATTGGGAACTGGAACCCGGAGAAAGTTTTCAGACACCAGAAGCGGTGATGGTTTATTCAGATAACGGACTTAATGAGATGAGCCAGACATTTCATAAGTTATATGCAAAACGTCTTGCACGGGGATATTGGCGTGATCGTAGCAGACCAATATTGAATAATAATTGGGAAGCAACATATTTTGATTTTACAGAAGATCGTTTGGTAAAAATTGCAAAGAAAGCAAAGGAATGTGGTATTGAATTATTTGTGCTTGATGATGGATGGTTTGGAAATCGTAGAAGCGACCGTGCAGGGTTAGGGGATTGGATAGTAAACAAAAAGTTACTTCCAAATGGAATTGAAGGTTTGGCAGAGCGTATAGAAGAACTTGGCATGCAATTTGGTTTATGGATAGAACCGGAGATGATAAATAAGGATTCGAATTTGTATCGTCAACATCCAGATTGGATTTTACAAACCCCGGGAAGAACGGATTCACATGGGCGTTATCAATATGTACTAGATTTTTCAAGAAGAGAGATTGTTGATTATATTTATACAATGATTGCCAAGATTCTTTCAGAAGCAAAAATTTCGTATATAAAATGGGATATGAATAGGAGTATTACAGAATGTTATAGCATTGCCTATCCTGCGGAACGACAAGGCGAAATTTTCCATCGATATATACTGGGAGTGTATGACTTATATGAAAGACTGACATCAGAATTCCCCAAAGTTCTATTTGAGTCCTGTGCGAGTGGCGGTGGACGCTTTGATCCTGGAATGCTTTATTATGCACCGCAAGGATGGACCAGTGATGATTCTGATGCGATTGAAAGGTTGAAAATTCAATATGGAACCTCGATGTGTTATCCGATTAGCAGTATGGGAAGTCATGTTTCTGTAATACCGAATCATCAAGTTTTTCGAAATACACCATTGCATACAAGAGCAAATGTAGCTTATTTTGGTACATTTGGTTATGAGTTGGATTTGAATAAATTATCTGATTCTGAAATTGAAGAGGTAAAGGCACAAATCTTATTTATGAAAAAGTATCGTCAAATGCTACAATTTGGAACATTTTATAGATTGAAAAGTCCCTTTGAGGGAAATGAAACTATTTGGATGGTAGTTAATGAAGAAAAAACAACAGCACTAGTAGGATATTATCGTGTATTAAATGGCGTGAACATGCCATACAGCAGAATAAAATTGCAGGGACTTGATCCAGATAAACTTTATAAGAACGTGTTAGCAAATACAGAGAGCTATGGGGACGAGTTGATGAATTTAGGACTTATTACAACAGATGTGACAGCTAGTCAGGTTTCAGGAGATGCAAAGCCATGTACGGATTTTGAGTCAAGAATCTATATATTGCAAGAAAAAAGTTAATTGCAGCAAACAAAGCAAGAATTATTAAAAATATAATTAATAATTACGAAGGTAATAATGGGCGATGCTGTTATTGTAAATAAGGTAGATAAGGATAATTGATAAAAATTCGCAAAATACATTGACAAACACATTTGAATGCTATATATTTGTACAACAGCAGTTGGAAAATATAGTTTTTCCATACAAAAGAATAAATTCCGTGAGGGAGTAGTTCGCGTGAAGACGTGATTTGTCAACAAACCCGGTTTTACAACCTGGCAAATCTTAAAGAATGAGACTCATGTATGTCTGTTCCGGTAATACTATACCGGCAGGTATACGTGGAGTCTCTTTTTATTTGTTTTTTTATGCGGCTGGAAAAAGGAGAAAATTATGGCATTCATAATTGAGTTACTACTGATTGGAGTTGGATTATCCATGGACGCATTTGCAGTTTCGGTCTGTAAGGGCCTTGCCATGCGCAAGGTAAACAAGAAACAGGCAGTTGTGATCGGATTATTTTTCGGAGGATTTCAGGCGCTAATGCCATTCGTCGGATGGGCGCTCGGAACACGGTTTGAAAGTTACATTACCAGTATTGACCATTGGATCGCATTCATCTTACTGGCATTCATCGGTGGCAAAATGGTGGTCGAAGGATACAGACTGGAAGAAGATGAAACAGTGAAGGAACTGGATCCACCTCTTGATATGAAGGAAATGTTCCTGCTTGCAATCGCAACCAGTATAGATGCGCTTGCAGTTGGTATCACGTTTGCGTTTTTGAATTATCCGATCGTGGAATGTATTGCAATCATTGGCCTGACAACCTTCGTGCTATCCATTGTCGGTGTTGTTGTCGGGAATATGTTCGGAAGCAGATACCAGAAAAAAGGCAGAGATCGCCGGAGGTATGATCTTAATCCTTATCGGCTTGAAAATTCTGTTAGAACATCTGGGAATTCTTGTATTATAACAGACACTTATAATAGATAATTGCGAAACTCTTAGAAGACGTGAATTAAATTACGGAAAGTTGACAAGAGCAAAAGAAAACACTGGGGAACTGCCGGTACTTAGAAGGCAGGTACAACTGTTTTCAATCAGGTCTGTGCATTTACTGCACAGACCGTGCGAAAGTGATTCAAGAGTGAGCAAATTCCTATCTGCGAAGCAGATTATAAATGAATTTGCGAAGTACTGCGAAGAATGAGCAGTACCGTTGCGAGTGACACGTAGCGGAAGCGTGTTTTCGTTGATCTTGTTAACTTTTCGTAATATTCATAACGTAAAATTGAGTTTCGCAAATATCTAATAATTATAAAGAAAAGAGGAGAGAAACATGGAGATTTTAAAGTCAGCAGTTATTTTAGTAATCGGATTTGTATTGCTTATCAAAGGAGCAGATTATTTCGTAGAGGGCAGTTCCTCCGTGGCGAAAAAGTTTAAAGTCCCATCTTTGATCATCGGTATGACGATCGTGGCAATGGGAACAAGCTTACCGGAGCTTGCGGTCAGTGTTACCGCAGCCATGGCAGGGAACAATACACTTGCAGTCAGTAATGTGGCAGGATCAAATATTTTTAATCTGATGGTAGTCTGCGGTGCCTGTGCACTGTTTACACCACTTACCATTGAAAAGAATACATTGATGAAAGAGTTTCCGTTCTCGATTCTCTGTGCCGGCCTGCTTGTAGTTATGGGATATCTTGGAATGTCATTAGGCCGTGTGGATGGTGTGATCCTGCTTGTGATTTTTGCCGTATACCTGTTCTGGATGATACAGTCTGCGAAAAAAGCAAGAACAGCCGGTGATAAACTGGAAGCAGAAGAGGAAGCACTTGCCGAGGAAGAGATAAAAATCCTTCCGATGTGGAAATGCATAGTTTTTATTATTGGTGGAATGATCGCAATAAAGTTCGGCGGTGACTTTGTAGTTGATGGCGCATCTGCGATCGCAGCCGGATTCGGCTTAAGCCAGACACTGATCGGTCTTACAATCGTGGCACTCGGAACCAGCCTTCCGGAGTTAGTGACGTCCATCGTGGCAGCGAGAAAAGATGAGGTGGATATGGCACTTGGAAATGTGATCGGTTCTAATATTTTTAATATTTTACTGATCCTCGGTGTTGCAGCGGCGATCAGCCCGATCGCATTCCTCATGGAGAATATCATTGATATTATCATCCTGATCATCATGAGTGTGGTTGTATGGGGATTTGCATGGACATCCAGAAAAATCAACCGCACAGAAGGTATTATCATGCTTCTTATGTATGCGGTTTATATGGTGTATATCTGCATGCGGTAAAAGAAATAAAACGTCTTGACACAAACAGTAAAGAACAGTAAAATTATTGCAAAACAGTAAAAGACAGTAAAGAACAGTAAAACAATACAAGGACAGTAAACAAGAGTAAAGAACAGTAAAACTAAAGGGGCATATATGCAGAATCCATTTACGCTTACATTCGGAAAAAGTCCGCTCGAACCGGTGGAACGGCCGGTGCAGACAAATGAGATCGTGGATGCATTTACAGCAGAGTCTGTCAATCAGCAGATGTTTATTATCACAGGGGTACGTGGTTCAGGGAAAACCGTGATGATGACCGAGATCGCCAGAAGATTACGGGAGAAAGAAAACTGGGTAGTAATAGAACTCAATCCTTCTACGGATTTGTTACAGGCAATGCTGGCAAAATTAAATAGCAATAAAGTCTGTGCAGCAATTATAAAATCGGCAAAGATTGATCTTTCTTTTTTTGGTTTTGGGGTAGCAATCGAAGGAGTACCGGCGATCACAGATGCGGAGACTGCGATTATTACAATCTTAGAGAAAATGAAAAAGAGTGGGAAGAGACTGCTTGTTACCATTGACGAGGTCACAAACAACGATTTTATGAAAGTTTTTGCGGGATCCTTCCAGATCTTTGTGCGGCAGGATCTGCCAGTATTTTTGTTGGCAACAGGGTTATATGAGAATATCGATGAATTGCAAAATGAGAAAAACCTTACCTTTTTATACCGGGCACCTAAGATCCAGTTAAAGCCATTGAATCAGCTGGCGATCATCAATAAATATAAGAATATTTTTGGCACAGACCGTGATACGGCAGAAAAGATGGCGGAACTCACAAAAGGGTATCCATTTGCATTTCAGGTACTCGGTTATCTGACATGGAATCACAGTGGTCATTATGAGGTAGTAATAGATGAGTATGAACAGTATTTGAGTGAGTTTGTATACGATAAAATATGGTCAGAGTTATCGCAGAAGGATCGCATTGTGGCAAGGGGAATTGCCGAGACGGAAAGCGGAAAAATCAAAGAGATCCGGGAACATCTTGGCATGGAGACAAACGAGTTTAATCCCTACCGGAAAAGACTGATAAAAAAAGGAATCGTTTCCGGCGAGACCAGAGGGTATGTATTTTTTACACTGCCGCTTTTCGAGAGATATGTGATCGATAATTCATGAGTGAAAACAGGCGAATACAATTCATGCATTATGTCGTCCCCGTATTGTGTACACCGTGGAAAAAGCGTATAATACAAAGCACGAAATGGAAAGATATTATATACGGACGGAGGTAGTCATTATGTCATTTTTTGATGAGATGAAAGAGTCATTGGTATCAGCAGGAAAAGATGTATCCCAGAAAGCGAAGGAAGTATCCGGTGTTGCCAAGTTAAAATTAGACGTAAAGTCCAAAGAAGATTATGTAGAAAAACAGTATGCAGAACTGGGACGTACCTATTTTGATGCACACAAAGATGATGAGGAAAATGCCGAAAATGAACAGTTCAAAGTGATCAAAGAGGCACTGGCAGAGATCGAGCGCATGAAAGCGGAGATCTTAAATCTTCAGGGTGCGGCAGAATGTCCGAACTGCGGAGCAAGAATGCCACAGGGCGCATCTTTCTGCAGCAGTTGTGGAGCAAAAATGGCAGAGCCGGAGCATTTTACAGGTGAAGTTGTCGATGATGAGAAATTTGACGAATAAAGAAATGCATATCATTCGTTTACCGAGAAACGATGCACAGAAAATGTAAAATTAAATGCAATAGCACGGAAACACCGAAAAACCAATGTATTCATTGACTTTTCAGTATTTCCGTGCTATTTTATGTGGTAGGCGTTCAGCGTCTGATGCAAGAGGACGTGATAATGCATACGATTATTTTAATATAAAACACAATGAAAAAGAGAGTACATGAAATGGAACTCAACAGATCATCTGTACAGATGGTCTTAGCAGAGAGGTTCCCGGGATATAGCAGGGCATCTGATTTTAATTCAGTAATATCAGATCTGCAGGATATCATGGTGCGAGGAAATGAGGAAAGCTTCATGGAACATGGCTTTGGAGTGGCAGGGCTGAACGGATGCAGAAAAGTGGCATGCGATAAGTTCTGACGGGACCGCCTGTTATAGCGGAGATGTTTTTCAAATAGAAAGACATGCTGAGGTCTGTATTGTGGGATACAGATGAATTGAAGTGGTAACACGGGAACAACCCGTCTTCTGGGTAATCAGAGGGCGGTTTTTTATTACAGTCCACTTATTGCGCATGTGAACTGTAATAAAGATAATTATAGGTAATTGCGAAACTCACAGAAAACGTGAGGTAAGTTGTGAAAATGTGACAAAAGATTGAGAAGACATTGGGGAACCGCCGGTTCTTGCTTGGCAGACATAGCGTTAGCTATGGCTGGCATGCTAGTACCGTTGCGAGTGACACATAGCGAGAGCGTGTCTTCGAAAATTTTGTTACATTTCCACAACATTCATAACATAAATAGAGTTTCGCAATTGCCTAAAAGATAATTAAGGAAAGAGGTAGTGAGAATGAGCAATAAAGGAAAGTATTATATGACAACAGCGATTGCCTACACATCCGGCAAACCGCATATCGGAAATACTTACGAGATCGTACTTGCAGATGCGATCGCCAGATATAAGAGAGCAGAAGGTTACGATGTTTATTTCCAGACAGGAACTGACGAGCACGGACAGAAGATTCAGGAAAAAGCAGAGGCAGCAGGTATTACACCAAAGGAATTCGTAGATGGAGTTGCAGGAGAGGTAAAAGCAATCTGGGATCTGATGAACACATCCTATGATAACTTTGTCCGCACTACAGATGCAGACCATGAAAAATGCGTAAAGAAAATCTTTAAAAAATTATACAATCAGGGAGATATCTACAAGAGCTCCTACGAAGGACTTTACTGTACACCATGTGAATCCTTCTGGACAGAGTCACAGCTTGTAGACGGTAAATGTCCGGACTGTGGACGTGAAGTAAAACCGGCCAAAGAGGAAGCTTACTTCTTCAAAATGAGCAAATACGCAGACCGTCTGATCGAGCATATTAATACACATCCGGAATTTATCCAGCCGGTATCCCGCAAGAACGAGATGATGAACAACTTCCTTCTTCCTGGATTACAGGATTTATGTGTATCCAGAACATCCTTCAGTTGGGGAATCCCGGTAGATTTTGATCCGAAACATGTTGTTTATGTATGGCTTGACGCACTGACCAACTACATTACAAAAATTGGTTATGACCCGGATGGTTCTTCTGAGTTGTTTAAGAAAAACTGGCCTGCAGATTTACACTTAATTGGAAAGGATATCGTCCGTTTCCATACGATTTACTGGCCGATCTTCTTAATGGCATTGGATCTGCCATTGCCAAAACAGGTGTTTGGCCATCCATGGCTTTTACAGGGCGGCGATAAGATGAGCAAATCCAAAGGAAACGTGATCTATGCAGACGATATGGTAAGACTGTTCGGCGTAGACGCAACCCGTTACTTCGTACTTCATGAGATGCCATTTGAAAATGACGGTGTCATCACATGGGAATTGGTAATTGAAAGATTCAACTCTGATCTTGCCAACATTTTAGGAAATTTGGTAAACAGGACGATCTCCATGAGCAACAAATATTTTGATGGTGTTGTAAGGAAAACCGGCGCAGCCGAAGAAGTCGATGAGGATTTAAAGGCTGTCGTTACCGGAACCAGAGATAAAGTACAGGAGAAAATGGACAAACTCCGTGTGGCAGATGCGATCACCGCTGTATTTGACCTGTTCCGCCGCTGCAACAAATACATCGACGAGACGACTCCATGGGTGCTTGCAAAAGATGAGGCAGACCATGACCGTCTTGCAGAGGTATTATATAATCTGACAGAGTCCATCACGATCGGAGCAGGATTACTGCACAGCTTCCTGCCGGAGACAGCAGAGAAGATCGTAAACCAGCTGAATACTACATTGCGCGATTATGACGATCTGGACAAATTCGGACTTTACGAAAGTGGAAGCAGAGTGACAGATACACCGGAAATCTTATTTGCACGTCTGGATGCAAAAGAGGTTATGCCGAAAGTGGAGGAGATCAAAGCAGCCCAGAAAGCAGAGTTTGAGGCAGAACAGAAGAAACTTGCCGGAGAAACGGAAACAGCAGAAGAAGCGGAAGAATCCGCAATTGACATTGAACCGAAAGCAGAGATTGAGTATGATGATTTTATGAAGATGCAGTTTCAGGTAGGAGAGATCATTGCCTGCGAAGCAGTTCCAAAATCAAAGAAATTACTCTGCTCACAGGTGAAGATCGGAAGTCAGGTAAAACAGATCGTTTCCGGTATCCGCAAGTATTACACACCGGAAGAGATGGTTGGCAAAAAGTCATGGTATTAGTGAACTTAAAACCGGCAAAACTTGCAGGTGTAGTCTCAGAGGGTATGTTACTCTGTGCAGAGGATGAGAACGGGGAACTTGCATTGATGGTTCCGGAGAAAAGATGCCAAGCGGAGCAGAAATCTGCTAGAAAAACAGAAATTAAGACACAATTAAGATTTCTCTACTATTAAAATACTTTTAACTGCTAAAATAAAACTGTTCAGGCTGATAAATGCCGGACAGTTTTATTTTATTCATGTTTGCAGCAAAGGACAGGTTTGTCCGTAAAGCGGGAGACAGGCTGTTCACAGAAAAATATTGGGAGGATAGGACATGCAGACAATTTTAGTGTGTGATGATGATAAAGAAATTGTGGAAGCGATCGAGATCTATTTACAGCAGGAAGGCTTTCATGTGCTGAAGGCATATGATGGTGAAGAAGCGCTTGAGATATTGAAGAACAATGAAGTACATCTTCTGATCATGGATGTCATGATGCCGAAGCTGGACGGAATCCGTGCAACCCTGAAAATCCGTGAGAACAGCAGTATTCCGATCATCATTTTGTCAGCAAAACAGAGGATTCAGACAAAATCTTAGGACTGAATATCGGGGCGGATGATTATGTGGAGAAACCGTTCAATCCGCTGGAACTGGTGGCAAGGGTGAAATCCCAGCTCCGCCGCTATACGCAGCTTGGAAATGCAGCAGAATCCGGTGACAGTATTTATACAGTTGGAGGTTTGAGCATCAATGACGATCTGAAGGAAGTGACGGTGGATGGCGAAGTGGTGAAGCTTACCCCGATCGAGTATAACATTCTTTTACTGTTAGTAAAGAACCAGGGAAAAGTATTTTCTATCAACCAGATTTATGAGAGCATCTGGAATGAGGATGCGATCGGAGCGGATAATACAGTGGCAGTACACATCCGCCATATCCGCGAGAAGATAGAGATTAATCCAAAAGAACCCCGCTATCTGAAAGTTGTATGGGGTGTTGGTTACAAAATTGATAAGAATTAAGAGTTAAGAGTTAAGGAGCGATTATGGAGAGCCATCCTTATTCCTACGGAACAAAACTGACAGGCCTGATTCTGCATCTGTTTTTTACAGTGGTTTTAACGATAGCAGTATTTTTGCTGGCATCCATGCTTAGTAAAAATATTTTTGAGTTGTCAGACGTTGGGACAGAACAGTTTCTGGATTCCGGGTATTACACAAAATGTATTGAGAAAAAATGTGATGACCTGAGCGATTACCTGCGTCTGCTGATCAAAGGTGAAAGCCGTACTTCAGAGGAGAACAGGCGTTATCTGCAATACACCAATGAGTTTAAGAGCGGTGATAGCAATTTCTGCTATTGGTACAGGATTGGTGAGGCGTGGTACACAAATCAGCCGGACACGAAGGAAGGACAGGAGTTTGACGTGGAAGCTGTGCTGATGGAGGCGAAGACCATGGGGAATTACCTGATCTATGATCTTGTGGACAAAGAATTTGGCACTGATATTAACGGCATGGCAGACTACTTCTTTGGCGGTGGGAATCAGATGCTCTGGCCTGCAGATGACATGACGCTGATCATCGGGATCGATACGGAACTGTCTGCAGAAGATGATATTTATGAGGCATCCCGGGAGTACGAACAGCTTCATCCATGGATCAAGGTCTGTACTTTCAGTGGCCTGGTCAGTCTGATGGGATGGATCATTTCACTGGTGTATCTGACTTTGGCAACCGGACGCCGCACAGGTGAGGAGAAAATCCATCTGAATCCGATCGATAAGATCAAGACAGAGATTCTGGTGGCGGCTTTTATTTTTATGATGGTGGAGCTTGTGATCCCATTACAAAAGTAAACAGTGAGGAATGGGCTGTTTATGGGATCATTGTAGCATCGGGAACCGTGAGTCTTGTGATCGACGGTTTATTCCTGATCTTTATCTGAGCATGGTGCGCAGAATGAAAGCGGAGATGCTCTGGGAGACAAGCGTTGCGTGCTGGCTCGAAAGAGGCATCCGCAAAGTATTTGCCAGACAGAAAACAACGGTGCGTGTGCTGCTGCTTTTGCAGGACACATGGCTGTCTGCTTCATATTGGCGGTCGGTGCATTTTACTATCGGACATGACTGCACTGGTGCTGCTGCTCTTATTTTCAGCGGGAGAGTGTTACATGATTCTGCGAAAGGCAGTGGAGCAGTATCAGATCCGGCTGGGTGTGGAGAAGATCAGGGATGGAGCGCTTTCCGGGAAAATTGACATTGAACAGTTGCACGGCGAGGAGAAAAGTCTTGCGGAGGCGATCAATAACATTGGAGAAGGTCTTTTACATGCAGTGGATGACAGCACCAAAAATGAACGCATGAAGGCAGATCTTATCACAAATGTATCTCATGATATCAAAACACCACTGACATCAATTATTAATTATGTAAACCTGATGAAGCTGGAAAAAATTGATAATGAGCGTGCAGGGGTACATTCAGATTCTGGATGAAAAATCACAGCGGTTAAAGCAGCTTACAGCGGATCTTGTGGAGGCATCCAAGATCAGTTCCGGTAATGTGAAGCTTGACATGCAGGTCATTGATCTTGTAGAACTTGTCTATCAGACAAGCGGAGAGTTTAATGAAAAGTTTGAGCAGAAGGAGCTTACGATTGTAACAAAACTTCCAAAAACAGCCGTGCTCATCCGCGCAGATGGCAGACAGCTTTACCGCGTGATCGAAAATCTTTATAATAATGTTGCAAAGTATGCACTGGAAAAAACAAGGGTGTATGTGGATATTGCATATGTGGAAGAAAAGGTTGTCTTTTCCATTAAGAATGTATCAGAACATTCCCTTGCAAGGGAGAACAGCAATGCCGGAGATCTGACGGAACGTTTTATCCGCGGGGATTCGTCGAGAACGACCGAGGGAAGTGGTCTGGGACTTTCCATCGCAAAGAGCCTTACGGTTTTAATGGGTGGAGTGTTTGACATTAAGGTGGATGGTGATCTGTTTAAGGCATCTATTACATTCCCACAATATGTAGACGAGAACAGCAGTAATCCGAAAATGGAAGAGCCGGCAAGCGAAGATGATTACGAGATTGAAGAATTAGAACCAGAGGAGAGAACAGAGAAAGAATGATAAAAGCAGTTATTTTTGACATGGATGGCGTGCTAATTGACACAGAAAAATGGTTGAATATATACTGGCAGCAGGCGGCAAAAGAGGCGGGATTTCATTTTACCAGAGAGCATGGACTTGCAATCCGCAGCCTTGCAACAAAGTATACAGGACCTTATCTGCAAAAGATATTTGGACCGGAATTTGATTATGAAGCGATCCGGGCGAGACGCAAACAGCTCATGAAAGAACATATTGAGAAAAATGGGATTGAGAAAAAGCCGGATGTGGATGAAATCCTGGATTATCTCCGCTCAAAGAACATCAAGACTGCCGTTGCAACAGCAACGGATCCGGAACGTACAAAACAGTATCTCACACAGATTGGTATCTACGATAAATTTGATCAGCTTGTGAGCGCCACAACCGTAGAGAACGGAAAACCGGAGCCTGACGTGTACCTTTATGCATGTGAGCAGATTGGGGAGAAACCAAAGGATTGCATTGCGGTGGAAGATTCGCCAAATGGAATCTTATCTGCATACCGCGCAGGGCTTTCTGTTGTGATGGTGCCGGATCTCGCAGAACCGGACGAGGAGACAGCAAAACTTCTGTATGCAAAATTTGATACACTCGCCGGATTGAAAACAATCATTTAGAAGAGAAAGAACTTTGGGGATTCCCGGAGTTCTTTTTTAAATGCATAAAACAATTGATTTATTAATTTAGTGTATGAAAGTCTTGATTTTACAGGAGTATCTTTATAATTCATATAAAAGCGCGAAAAACGAGTTGAGTTAGAAAGCTTCGCCGGAGATTGGGATGGAGGAACGTATGAAATTATATGATAGTGGCGTTTACCTTGTAAACGGAAAAGAAATTATGACGGACGCGACAGAGGTACAGCAGAAGACGGGAAAAGCTGTCACGAAAGAGCAGGCTGCCGGAAATACCATCGCTTATGGTATTTTGAAAAACATAATACTTCAGGAAATATGGACAAGCTTCAGGTAAGATTTGACAAGCTTACCTCACATGATATTACATTTGTAGGAATTATCCAGACTGCAAGAGCATCTGGCTTAGAGCGTTTTCCGATGCCATATGTCCTGACAAACTGTCATAACAGTTTATGTGCAGTTGGCGGTACGATCAACGAAGATGATCATATGTTTGGGCTTACCTGTGCAAAAATACGGCGGAGTTTATGTTCCACCGCATCAGGCAGTGATCCATCAGTTTGCAAGAGAGATGTTAGCAGAGAGCGGAGCCATGATCTTAGGATCTGATTCCCATACCCGTTACGGTGCATTGGGAACCATGGCAGTCGGCGAAGGCGGACCGGAGCTTGTAAAACAGTTACTGAACAAAACATATGATATTGATATGCCGGGCGTTGTAGGCGTTTACCTGACCGGAACACCACAGAAAGGGGTTGGACCTCAGGACGTTGCCCTCGCCATTATCGGTGAAGTGTTTGATAAAGGCTATGTGAAGAATAAAGTCATGGAATTTGTAGGACCGGGTGTGTCGAACTTAAGCGTTGATTTCCGTATCGGCGTGGACGTTATGACGACCGAGACGACCTGCCTGTCCTCTATCTGGAGAACCGATGAAAAGGTACAGGATTTCTATGCGATCCATGGAAGACCACAGGCATACAAAGAGCTGAATCCGGGGGATGTGGCTTACTATGATGGAATGATCGAGATTGACCTCGGTCAGATCAGACCAATGATCGCAATGCCATTCCATCCAAGCAACACTTATACCATCGAAGAGCTGAATGCAAATCTGATGGATATTCTGGACGACTGCGAGAAACGTGCAGAAGTCAGCTTCGACGGAGCTGTAAAATTAGATTTAAAGAGCAAAGTAAGAAACGGAAAGCTTTATGTAGATCAGGGAATTATTGCGGGCTGTGCCGGCGGTGGATTTGAAAATATCTGTGATGCCGCAGACATTTTAAAAGGTGCAAGCATCGGACCGGATGAGTTTACATTGAGCGTATATCCGGCAAGTACCCCGATTTACATGGAACTTGTAAAAATGGTGCAGTGGCAAGCCTCATGGAGACAGGAGCGATCGTCAAAACAGCGTTCTGCGGACCTTGCTTTGGTGCAGGAGATACACCTGCCAACAACGCATTCTCTATCCGTCATTCAACAAGAAACTTCCCGAACCGCGAAGGTTCCAAGGTCCAGAAGGGACAGGTTGCATCCGTTGCGCTTATGGATGCAAGATCCATTGCAGCAACTGCAGCAAATAAGGGATATTTGACCGCAGCTACCGATCTGGATGTAAATTATACAAAACCGAAATACTTCTTCGACAGCAGGATATACGAGAATCGCGTCTTTGACAGCAAGGGAGTGGCTGATCCAAGTGTGGAGATCCAGTTTGGACCAAATATCAAAGACTGGCCGGCAATGAGTGCATTACCGGAGCATATGGTATTAAAGGTTGTTTCAGAGATCCATGATCCGGTTACGACAACTGACGAGTTGATCCCATCCGGAGACTTCCTCCTTCCGATCCAATCCGCTTGGACTGGCAGAGTTTGCACTTTCCAGAAAAGATCCGCTCTATGTGGGACGTGCAAAAGAGATCCAGAAAGCAGAGAAGGCAGTGGAAGCCGGAGAGTGTCCGGTTGAGGCTGTACCGGAATTGCAGGCAGTGATCGATACGATCAAGACGGTTTATCCTGATTTTGGTGAGAAAGCGAGAAAAGAGAAAGGCTATGCAGGATTTGAAGTACCATTTTGCAGTGAAACCGGGGGACGGTTCTGCGCGTGAGCAGGCTGCTTCCTGCCAGAAGGTACTCGGAGGCTGGGCGAACATTGCGAATGAGTATGCAACCAAACGTTATCGTTCCAATCTGATCAACTGGGGTATGCTGCCATTTATTATCGGAAAGGGTGATCTTCCATTTGAAAATCTGGATTATCTCTTTATTCCGGAAATCAGAAAAGCTGTTGAGGACAAGCAGTCTGAAATTCAGGCTTACGCAGTGAAAGACGGCGCATTAAAACCATTCAGCCTTCATATGGATGCCCTGACGGATGATGAGCGGGAGATCATTTTAAAAGGCTGTCTCATCAATTACTACCGTGGTTAATTTAAAAATCTAAAGATGATAAAACAGAGGTCTGCTTAGTGACAGACCTCTGTTTTGCGTTAGAATGAGAGTATAAATTACGCTTAGAAGCGCATGTTTGCACAAGTCGTTTCCGGCAGAAAAAGGAGAGCTTAAGTTGGAAGAACTAAAACAAAACGAACAGATACAGACACCGAAGACAAAAAAGACAGATGAATTTCATTTGAAACAGATCACGATCATAGCGCTTGCTATTTTTATCACATTCTGTTGCTGCATTTTATTTTTCTTTGTCATATACCGTTATAATGGGTTTACAGATTTCTGGAAGAAACTGACATATATTTTACAGCCGGTCATTATCGGACTGGTTGTGGCATATCTTCTGAATCCGTTGATGAAACTCATAGATGGAAAGTTATTTTCCCTGTTTAAAGGAAAGATGAAGAGTGAGAAAAAGGCGAAAAAATATCAAGAGGGATGGCAATCGCAGGTGCACTGCTGTTTTGGTAGGCATTATTGTCCTGCTGATCGCTGCGATCGTTCCATCCATCATCCAGAGCATACAGGGCATCATATCCACACTCCCTGCTGAGGTGCGTTCGCTTGTTGACTGGATCAATGATATCGCCAAGGGAGACAGCCAGATAGCGGACATTGCGGAAGAAGTAATCACACAGGCGGGTAACTTCTTTGAAAACTGGATGAAAACACGCTGCTTCCACAGGCAGAAGTCTATATCTCTTCCATTACCAGCGGAGTGATCACCGGAGTAAAATTTGTGATCAATATTCTGGTCGGACTTATCATCTCTGTGTATGTTATGGCGAGTCAGGAAAAGTTTGCAGGTCAGGCAAAGAAAATCATTTATGCCATTTTAAACCGGTCAGAGCCAATGTTGTAGTAGAGACCGTGCGGAAGAGTAACGAGATCTTTGGCGGATTTATCAGTGGAAAAATTTTAGATTCTGCCATTATCGGCGTGATTGCCTATATCGTGCTTGCGATCATGAAAATGCCGGATACCATGCTGGTGGCTGTGATCATTGGTGTGACCAATATCATTCCGTTTTTGGTCCTTTTATCGGGGCAATCCCATCCTTTATCATTATTGTTTTGCAGAATCCGGTACAGGGATTATATTTCCTGATTTTGTTATCATTTTACAGCAGGTAGACGGAAATATTATCGGACCGAAGATCCTCGGAGATTCCACCGGGCTTTCCTCTTTCTGGGTTGTGTTTGCAATTCTGGTATTTGGCGGTCTGTGGGCTTTCCTGGAATGCTGCTTGGCGTGCCGATCATGGCAGTAATTTATTATATTGTTTCCAATGTTGTCACATATTCCCTGAAAAGCGTGGGATCCCGGCAACGGAGATAGATTATGTCAACCTTGACCGCATCGATAAGCACACCAATCAGCCGGTTTATGAGACCACGGAAAAGAACAAAAACAGGATGAAAAATCGGCAGGGGAAGCATGATAATTTTTGACATCTAATTGTGCCTATGATAAACTAAAAGGTATCATAGACAAATTGAAAAAGGTAATGGATCATTACGGAAAATGCACAGTTTGAGGTGGCAGAATTGGATAAATATGAATATAAATTAAAGCTGGATCAGATGAAATCACTCACAGCCGAGGGGAAATACGAAGAGGCGGCTGAGATCGCGGATACCATCAACTGGCGTAAGATAAAGAACATTAACGCTCTGGTAAAAGTAGGAGAGATCTACGAGAAAGTAGGGCGTTATGATGAGAGCAAGGATGTTTTGCTGACGGCTTATGACAAGTCGCCGATCGGCAGAATGATCATTTATCGTCTTGCAGAGGTTGCAGTCAGGACAAAGAGTTTTGATGAGGCAAAAGAGTATTATCAGGAGTTTGTGGAGATCGCACCTCATGATAATTTAAAATACGTGTTAAAGTATGAGATAAGCAAAGCGCAGGGTGCAGATATCGGCACCCTTATTGGCATTTTAGAAGAACTCAAAGAGCAGGAGTATTCAGAAGAGTGGGCATATGAGCTTGCATATCTGTACCATAAAGCCGGTATGAGCGAGAAATGTATCGATGCCTGTGACGAACTGATCTTATGGTTTGGTGACGGTCCATATGTGGAACGTGCATTAGAATTAAAGATGCTGTACCAGCCACTGACAAAACAGCAGGAAGACAAGTACCGCACATTCCGTCAGAGACATGACGGCGTTGTAGAAGTGAGACCGGAAGATCCGTTAGAATCCGGGGAGATCATACCGGAACCGGTGCAGATCAAAGATGTGAAGATGTCTGCGGAACGCTTTAACACACAGAACCTGCAGGAAGAACTTCAGAGAAGTATGCATGAGATCATGAATGCCACGGAAAAAGAGGCAGTCAATGATACGATGGATAACATTAAGAAACTGGTAGAGGATATTCCGTATCTCCAGATTCCATCCGAGAAAGAAGAAGAGCCGCAGGAAGAAGAAGTTTACCAGCATATTGAGACAGATGAGGAGATTGACAATTCTTTAAAATCCAATTTCCAGGAGATGTTAGTGGATGAGGATGGACAGATGAGCCTTTATATGCAGGGAGGCAGAGTGGCAGAGCCGCAGGTATCCGGACAGATGAGCATTGAGGATGTGCTTGCTGAATGGGAAAAGACCAAGCGTGCCGCAGAGGCAGCCTTGCAGGAAGCAGAGCAGAGAAAACTCGAGTCTGCAAAGGCGAGAGCACTTCAGGAAGCGGAAGAACTGCTGGGGCGGCTTGCGGATGTCATTCCAATGCTTGATTCCGGCTTGACGCCGAAGGATCTTCTGGATCAGAAATACTTAAGCAAAGACGGACAGCCGAACGACAGTGCAGTCTCCATGGTTACGAACATGAACCAGTTTTTACAGCAGGAGATCGACCGCCTCAGCGATGAAAATGCACAGATGGATGAACAGCTCGCAGCTGTCGGGGCATCTCCGGTTGGAGATTACATGGCAAACGCCGGTGTGGCTGCGGAAGACGCAGCACAGAACGTTGTGGCAGCCGGTGTACAGGAATTAATGGCAGAGGAAGAACTTCCGGAAATCGCAATGCCGGAAGCGTTAGCAGAAGCGGACGACACAATGGAGGCAGGCACATCTGCGGAAGATGTGGAAGCAGCTATTTTAGCAGAGACTGCCCGCCAGATGGCAAAAGAATCAGTGGAAAAGAAGAATTACCGGAGATTGAGCTGCCAGGGGACTTAGACCTTGGAAAAGAGGAAACAGCAGAAGAGATTCTTCCTGCCATTGCGGAACCGGAGGCATTTGAAGTTCCGGATACGATCAGTAAGCTTTCCAAAGAATTAAGAGAAATCTTTACATATTTTGTTCCAATCACGGGTATGGAAGAACAGCTCTGTCAGGCACTTACAGGTGCATCCCAGCATCTGGCGAAGGGAGCGACAGCTGGAACCGGAAATATGATCATACAGGGCGGTTCCGGAAGCGGTAAGACAGTGCTTGCGACGAGTATGATCAAGGCATTACAGAAAGAAACCGGAAAGCCAAACGGCAAGATCGGCAAGATCGAAGCATCTGTCCTCAATCAGAAGGATGTTGCAGCATTGCTGAAAAAAGTAGCCGGTGGCTGCCTGATCATCGAAAAGCCGGAGATCTGTCCCGGGAGACAGCGTTAAAACTTTCTCTTTATTAGAACAGGATACAAGTGGAGTGCTTGTGATCATTGAGGATACAAAACACGGAATCCAGAAGGCTTTATCCAGAGATGATGGATTTGCAGCGAAGTTTTCTGAGAAGATCAATATCCCTATTTTACCAGTGATGAGCTGGTTTCGTTTGCAAAATCTTACGCAAATGAATTGGGATATACCATTGATGAGATGGGTGCTGGCGTTGTATAACAGCATCAGTAATATTGAGCATGCTGACAGGGAGACAACCCTGACAGAGGTGAAAGAGATCGTCGATAAAGCAGTAGCACATTCAGAAAAGGGTGGTTTGAAAAAGGCGTTCAGCATTATCACATCCAGAAGATATGATGAGGATGATTACATTATCTTACGGGAGAAAGATTTTGACTAAAGAAGAAAACCACAGTGAGTCTGCGGTTTAGAGATAGAAGTGAAGAGGGGTAGGGATTATGGCGAATTTTACTGAATTAGACCGCTATCTGTTCGGTCAGGCGACACATTACGATATTTATCGGAAGCTGGGGTGCACATTTTGCAGAGGTAAAGGGAGTAAAGGGAGTATACTTCGACCTGTGGGCACCGAATGCGGAAAGAGTTTTCTTGATCGGCTCATTTAACGGATGGAATGAGACGGCAAATGAGATGACACGCCTGAAACCGGAGACAATGGGGATTTACGAATTGTTCATTCCGGGATTGCAGGAGGGGAGAGCTATATAAGTATCTGATTGAGACAAAAGATGGCAAGCGTCTTTATAAGGCAGATCCTTATGCAAATTATGCAGAACTCCGGCCAGGAACAGCATCTGCGATTGCGGATATTGAACATTTTAAATGGACAGACAGCAAGTGGATGGAGAATCGTAAAAAAGAAGAGGATGTGTATGCACAGCCGATGGCAATCTACGAGGTTCATCCGGGCTCCTGGAAACGTCATCCGGGCAGGGATGATGAAGGATTTTACAGTTACAGGGATCTCGTAACCTATCTGATCCCATATGTAAAAGAAATGGGGTACACTCACATTGAGCTGATGGGTATTTCGGAGTATCCGTTTGATGGTTCCTGGGGATATCAGGTAACCGGATACTATGCACCGACCTCCCGCTACGGAAAACCTGAGGACTTTGCATATTTTATCAACGAGTGCCACAAGAATAAAATCGGTGTGATCCTGGACTGGGTACCGGCACATTTTCCAAAAGATGCCCACGGACTGGCAGAGTTTGATGGTACATGCCTGTATGAGTATGCAGACCCAAGAAAGGGAGAGCATCCCGACTGGGGAACCAAGATTTTTGATTATGGCAAAAATGAGGTGAAGAACTTCCTGATCGGCAGTGCGCTGATGTGGGTAGAACACTATCATATTGATGGTCTCCGTGTGGATGCGGTTGCCTCTATGTTATATCTGGATTATGGAAAAGAAGAAGGACAGTGGGTCCGCAATAAATATGGCGATAATAAGAATCTGGAAGCCATTGAGTTCTTTAAGCATATTAACACATTGATTCTGGGACGTAACCACGGAGCGGTGATGATCGCAGAGGAATCTACTGCATGGCCGAAAGTGACCGGTCCGGTAGAAGAGGACGGACTGAACTTCAGCTACAAATGGAACATGGGATGGATGCATGACTTCCTTGATTATATGAAGTTAGACCCATATTTTAGAAAAAATAATCATCATAAAATGACATTTGCCATGAGTTATAATGCGAGCGAACATTATATCCTGGTGTTATCTCATGACGAAGTGGTACATTTAAAATGCTCTATGCTCAATAAGATGCCTGGACTTGGAAGAGACAAATTCCAGAATCTTATGGCTGGTTATGCCTTTATGCTTGGACATCCCGGCAAAAAACTTCTGTTTATGGGACAGGAATTTGCCCAGCTTCAGGAGTGGAGTGAGGAGAGAGAGTTAGACTGGTATCTCCTCGAGAACCCGGATCATAAACATATGCAGGACTGGGTAAAAGCACTCCTCCACTTATACCAGAAGAATCCGTGTCTTTATGAATTAGACGGCAATTGGGATGGCTTTGAGTGGATCAATGCGGATGACGCAGACCGCAGCATTTACAGTTTTGTCCGTAAGAGTAAAGATGGAAAGAACAATATGCTGTTTGTATGTAACTTTACTCCGGTTGCCCGCCCGGATTACCGTGTCGGCGTGCCAAAGAAAAAGACCTATAAACTTGTCTTGGACAGTGATGCTGCTGAATTTGGCGGTGAAGGAACCGAAAATCGGTATCTTATAAAGCTGTGAAATCAGAGTGCGATGGAAGAGCGTTCTCCTTTGCATATCCACTTTCCGGCTATGGAATTGCAGTGTTCAAATATTAAGCCGGAGATTAGGTTACGAACTGCCGCCTGCAGGTGGTGGCACGGATTTTCGCAGGTTATGTTAATTGCATGCCAACAAAGTGTATAGAAATATAAAAATAGAACTGTTTGTTTTCAGGAGCGCTTCCGCTTGTTGTCGCTGGCTACTAAGAAAGCATCCATCGTGATTTCAAAATCCAATTGACATTGTCTTTGAAATCGTAATGCCTGCTTCTAAGGACCGGCCGCTCCCAAAATCCTGAAAACAAATCAGTTCAATTTTTATTTATCCAACTGTGCAGCATGCAATATCCCAGTTGTGAAAATCCGTGAATCCAGGTTACAAGCGGCAGTAATCAAAGCCAACCAAAGTTCCATAACGTAAATTGCAGATTCTGTGGTGCAATTCACAGCGTAAATTGGGAGATATAAGCGTCCTCTCACAAGTCATTCGTAACGTAAATGAAAGAAAAACGGTGCAGACAAATATGATTTCCTTCGTGAGCCATGGAGCTGGGATTCTAAAATTTCGTGAAGCTCTGCTTCACAAAATTTTGCTCAGAAGCCCAGCGGAATGCCCGGCGAACAGGAACATCATATTTCGTCTGTACCGTTTTTTTCATAAACCTATAAAATCACGACTTGTGAAAGGACGCTTATATCTGCCCTTCACACCCTAAGAAAGCACCACAGAATCTGCGACACTACGTCAATTAAACTCCGGTTGTATTAAGAAAAAGGAAATGAGCCGATATACATAGCAGTGAAATGAAATCCGAAACAGGAGATATCAAATAGATGAGAGTAGAACAGCAGAATCAGATTCTGGAGGCGCTGCAGCAGGCGGCAGGCAAAGATGTAAAGACTGCCTCCGGGATTGTGGCAGAAAAGGCTAAGACGACAAAGAGTGTGAGCGACAGACAGACTTCCATTCAGATGAAGGATACTACCTACCTGAATCCTGCCAGAGAGGAGAAAAGTCCATAGCGGAAAAGATTGAAGAGAGTTCCGAGATGGATGCTTTTGAACGCAAAAATCAGATGGCAGTTTTATCAAATACAACATCGGAAGAAGATTATGCGAAAATGCAGGAGGAAGGTTTTCCCTGGATTCCACAGATTCGCATACGATTATTACGGTGACAGACAAAATCAAAATGCAGCTTGCAAAAGCAGGAAAAGAAGTGTTTGGAGATGACCTTGACGCAGCTGAATTAGAGGCGATGACAGGAAGTGCGGCACTCGCAAGTCAGCTGGAACAGGCATTTAAGGAAGCTGATCTTCCGGCGACAGATGAGAATATTGCAATGAGCATGGAGGCATTTGAACAGCTGCAGATGCTGCAGCCGATGACAGATGGTGCGATCAAATACATGTTGGATAATCAGTTGCAGCCAACGATTGAGAATTTATACATGGCACAGTTTTCGGGCAGTGCAGGTTATACAGGGCAGACTGTAGAAGATATGGAACAGTTGTCAGGACAGATCCAGAATATGCTCTCTTCCATGGGATTGCCGGTAAATGAGAATACTATGGCAGACTGCCAGTGGCTGATTCAAAACGATGTTCCCCTCACGGAAGAGAATCTGACCTATTATGAAGATCTGAAAACTTTGGAGCTCCCAACTGATCCATCACAGGCAATGGGACAGATTGCCGATGCAATTACAGAGGGAAATATGCCAAAGGATGCAATGGTGGCAGAGGGCTACAGTCTCAAAGATCAGGCACAGTATGCCGCAGATGTGATTGAAAATGCTAAAGATGAAGATGTTGCCTATGTTGTGAACAATGGTATGGAGCTGACCGTGGATAATCTTGCCAAAGCAGCGGAAAACCGTGGAAAAGATACAGAGAGCGGTGCAGAGAATCAGGAAGCTTATACGTATAAAGGCTTAGAACTTCTCACAGCAAAGAGACAGTTGGAGGAAGTACGTCTTGCAATGTCAGCGGAAGCAAATTACGCACTTTTGAAAAAGGTATTTCCGTCGATACAGAGCCTCTGGTGAAACTCGTTGATGAGTTGAAAAATATGGAAAACCAATACTATACAAATTTATTGGAAGCACAGGGTGCAGATGCAACCCGGAAAATGTAGCACTTTGCAGAGACAACTGAAAAAGTAGCGCAGCTGGGGCAGGTTCCGGCGTATGTGCTTGGAATCCCGGAAGCAGATGTTTCCACGATCGATGGAGCATATGAGCAGGGAATGCAGATGAAATCTGCACTGGAAAAAGCAGGTGTGCAGTATGAGACGTTAATGACAGCACCACGCACCGACATGGGAGATTCCATCCAGAAGGCATTCCGCAATGTGGATGATATTTTAAACGATCTTGGCGTGGAAGCAACGGAAGAAAATCGTCGTGCAGTGCGTATTCTTGGGTACAATGGAATTGAAATTACGGAGGATTCCATTATACAGATGAAAGCTGCGGATGAAGAAGTACAGCGGATGTTTAAAAATATGACACCTGCTGTTGTCACACAGCTGATCAAGCAGGGCATTAATCCACTGGAAATGAAGATTTCGGATCTGAACCGTGTTGCGGAGCAGGTGAGATCAGAAGTTGGAAAAGATGATAATCAGAAGTTCAGTGAGTATTTATATAAATTGGAGAAAAATAATCAGATCACAGAGGAAGAACGAAACTCCTATATCGGAATTTACCGTCTCATCCATCAGGTGGAGCAGACAGACGGTGCGGCGATCGGTGCATTGGTAAATCAGGGGGCAGAGATGACCATGAAAAATCTGCTCACTGCCGTGCGGTCATCCCACAAGACAAATCGCATGGATATTTCTGTGGACAATGATTACGGAGAGAGCAAAGAGCAGACGGTAAACACAAACTCCATTACAGATCAGATCGAGACCGCTTACCAGACAAACTGTATGAAGGACGCAGCTGATCTTTTGACACCGGGCAGATTGCAGCAGGTATTTGATCAGCATCCGGACTGGCAGAATATGACTCCGGAGGAATTTGCGCATGCACTTGCGGAAACTGTCGACACAGACGCAGCAGCCGAGCGGGAATATCTTCAGGAACAGATGCGGATGGTGCAGGAAGCAGCGGCTGCTCCGGATGAGATTTACCGGATGTTAGAGCAGTTTGATCTGCCAAACAGCGCAATGAATGTCAATGCTATCCAGTCGATGATGGCGAACCGTAATCAACTGTTCCGACAGATCTTCGGGGAAGAGAGTACGAATCCGGATCGTGAGAAAAAAATCACAGCAGAAGATATCGAAGCGATCAAGGAAAGTATTATCGAGGATTTTGGAGAGGCAGTTTCGGAGCCCAAAGCATTGGCAGAGGTTCAGGAGACATTGGGAAAAGTTGCGGAGAACGTGATGAAGACGATGATCTCCAGCGATGAAGTGACCAGCATTGATGTGCGCGAGATGCGTCTTATGCAGGCAAAACTTTCCATTAATCAGACTTTGGCGAAAAAAGAGCAGTATTCCATTCCGGTTCTGGTGGGGGATAAAGTGACCAATGTTTCCCTGAAGATTGTCCGTGGAGTAGAGACAAAAGGTATTGTGGACATTATGTTAGAAAGCGAAATGTCTGGTAAGATCGCAGCAACATTTCAGGCGAAAGAGGAAGGAATCAGCGGTCTGGTTGTGACCGATAAACAGGAGACAAGAGATCTTCTGGCAGATCAGATGGGATTTCTGGCATCTGCCATTCAGGAGAGTGACGGAGAGCAGGTAGACCTCAGATTTGCAATAGAAAAAAACCTCGATTTAAATCATTTTTCCGGTGTCGCATCGGGAAAGAGTGGAAATGTAACGTCTGTGAATGATTCGGCAGCTTCTACGAAAGAAGCTGTGGATAAAGAGGGACAGTCCACAGAGGGAAAAAAAGAGGATTCTGTATACAAAGTGCAGACTGCCCGTTTATACCATATTGCAGAGGCATTTTTAAAAACAATCCGTGAATTTGAATAATTACGATGATTCGTTTTGCGGGAGTTCGTCTCCAAGATAAGTTTTAATGCCGGTGTAAATAGCGTTGACTAATTGATCCTGATAGTCATCCTGCAAAAGCAGTTCCGCCTCTATTGGATTGCTTAAAAACCCACATTCTACGATGACCGTAGGTGTGGGTGTTTTTTTTAGAAGATAATAGCTTTCGTTTGCCTTGGCAGCACGGTGGTTGTCGGGATCGACCTGTTCGATCAGAGCTGTCTGCAAAATCTCGGCAAGTTTTTTCCCATTTTCTGACTGTCCATAATAAAAGACCTGTGCTCCCTGAATTTCAGGTGAAGTGTAACTGTTCTGATGAATACTTACCGTAAAAAGGGCATTGGAATCCTCGATAATTTTACAGCGTTTCTGCATATCCTCCGCTTTTTTATTGGTTGCGCCCTCGGAATACAGTCCGGCATCTGTGTTTCGTGTCATCACAACTTTGATGTTATTTTGTTCTAATATTTTTTGCAGTTTTAATGCAATCTGAAGATTGATGTCTTTTTCCAACGCGTCATTGATGCCGATTTTTCCCGGATCATCACCACCATGACCGGCATCTACAACAATGCAGACAGGCGCAGATTTTGCCTGCTCGCTCTGTACAAAAACAGCTCCTTTACGGGCGAGGACAAAGGCACAGAGAATCACACAAAGTCCCATAAGCAATTCTATTTTTCTTTTCATAAAAAATCCCACAGTTTGTTTCTATATTGTATTCACAAACTGTGGGAGATATGAATCTATTGATCGGTTGTACCTGAATTTGCGTTTCAGGATCGTTTTCAAACACTAATTGATATATTTGATAATGGTATCCCAGATAGAGGAATCTTCCATTCCAAGTTTCCAGAAGGAACCACCGGCAAGACCATAGGTGTCCATGACGGTAAGCTTTTTCTCCAATGAAGTTGCATCTTCAATCCAGATCTTGTAGTTGACACCACCATTTTGATATTCGACATAATTCTGTCCGATATCATCGAGCCAAACAGGCTGCACACCATTTGCACTGATGAGTTTCTGTACTTCTGTCATATTGGTCGCATAGGAAGATAATTCGTAATCAACGGTTGTGTCCGTTTCATCGGTTGCAGTGGAATCGGATTCTACCGGTGTCTCGGACCAGACTCTTGTGTAAAATGGCATACCGAGGATTACCTGGTTTGCAGGAACTTCTTTTAAAGTATTTTCCACACCATCTGTCACGAAACCAATCGAAGCAACGGAACCAGCTTCCGGGGAACCTGCATAATGTTCATCATATGCCATGATCACAACATAATCAGCAAAAGAGCCTGCTCGGCACGATTATAAAATGCAGTGTAATCACTTGGAACATAATTATCAACGGAAAGTACAATTCCATTGTTGGCACATTTTAATGACAACTCACGGATGAATTGAATGTAGGAGTTTCCTACAGCATCCGCATTCAATGCTTCAAAGTCGACATTAATTCCATCCAGATTGTACTGGATAGCGGCAGAGATAATATTGTTGGTCAGATTATCTCTGGAGGAAGTGTGGGAAAGCACTTCTGCGGTATTGACACTGTCATTTTCCAGATTGCTGATCAATGCCCAGACTTCAATGCCATTCTGGTGACAGTAATCAACATAAGTGGAACTTGCAAGGGAAGCAATGTTTCCATTGTTGTCGTTTAAGTAAAACCAGGTTGGAGAAAGTATGTTAATTCCCTTTGTTTTCTGTAAGATAGAAGCAAGATTGTCGTTGGCAGACTGATTGGTTACCTGATGCCATGCCATATTAATCTTGTAATCTTTGGTAATATGGGAAAATTCTTCTGCAACATAGTCACTGGAAATTGTCGTAGTAGAAGTTGTTCCAAGTTTATTGGATTTGATATAACCGATATATCCATCATTTGTGGCAACTTTTGTCCAGGTATCACCCGGTTCTAAAATAGTGAGCTCGGTATTTTATCTGCTTCTGTAAGAATCGGACTTTGATACCGCCTTGATAACGGATTTCTGTTTTTGCTTTGCAGAAGCAATGGTATAATCCCCCATGCATTGGTAAGAACGACACGGTTTGGATCCGTATAGTAATTGTACTGAAAATCAGAGTACTGTTTGACAAAATCGATTGCAATATAAGCGGTAGAGGCATCTGCTTTTACAATTGTCTGGCCAAATGACTGTGTATCTTTGTTCACGGTGTAATCAGAACTTTCCGCGTTTACGGAAATCAGATCATTGGCAGTTGTGTAACGGAGGATATTTTCATTGGGATCCCAATAAAAACGTGCATTGAGATAGTTCCGTACTGTTTCATAACTTAAATAAACTTCTCCGTTTACAAGTTTTCCTTTGGTATCAATGACTTCGTTGTTGCATATGAGAGCGACATCTGTATCCGAAGTCAGTCCATAATATTCAGACAGATCTTTTGTCTCCTTGGAAGGAGTGTATTTTCAATGATATTTCCTAATACCATAAATAAAACAACGACAATGATAAGTGCGATAGCCGCAATAAACGGTATAATTTTTTCTTCATAAAAGTTCCTTTCTATCGAAAAAGTGCATTTTTGAAAACAAATTTTTATCAAATTGTAAAATGTAATGATATGTATGGTGAAATGGATTACATTTACAGAAACAATTGTAGCATATTGACACTTAAAATCATAGTAAAAGTATTATTAAGAATTTCTTATTCGTGGACATAAAGAAATTGTAAATTTGAACCGACAGAAATGCAAAGAAGCCGCGGACTCCCCACGGCTTCTGAATCTTTCTTATCAAATAGTGTTATATAGACACCTGGATTGTCAGGTATTGAGGGCCTTAGAACATCCACTGCTTATATGCATAAACGATATCTACAATATAATAAGTTACAAAAGTTAACGTCACAAATCTCCATTTACAAAAGGAGTGAATGACAAAAAAATCCATGATTATTTAGAAACCTTGTCAAAATGTACCTCTTTCAGCCTCCCTTCTTCAAACACGTAATCCCTCATGTAAGAGGTATCTTCGTGAATGGATAATTGATTTGACACATTGAGGGAATCGCTTGGAGTTCCCTCAAGCCAGATCGTCACACCTCTGTTTTCTAAGGCGGACAGTTCCATATAGAGTTTTTCTGTTTTTTAACCATAAGATTTTCTCCTGCTTATAGTCCTGACCAAAAGGAAAACGCATAGGTTACATTTGTGATATATTATTATCCTGTTCTGGCAATTCCTCTTGGCTGTCCGGAAGAGATTCCAGCTCAGCTTCGATAGAATTCCCCATTTCCTTCTGGGTAAATAATTGCAGATGGTTCTCTAATACAGAACGTTTTTCCTGTTCCTTTTTTACAGTAAAAAGCGAAACAATATTAGGATCCCATTGCATTAAGGTGAATACCTGTGGATTTACCGGGTAGGTTGTCACAGCAGCATTTTCAAAATCTGCCTGGTAAATAACCGCATACAGATAGGTACCTTCAAACAAATTTTCATCGACACGGGCACTTGACAGCCGGAGCAGATCTTCCTCGGAAAGATTTAAAGCTATGCCGCAGACAGAAGTTTCTTCATCTTCTTTTAATAAGGAAAGAACACGCTGCTGGTTCAAAACAATATAATCTTCGCCGGTAGGAAAAGAAATTCGGATATCAATCAGATTATTGGTGTGAACGGATTCCGGTAAGCGGATATCTGATAATTCGAGATAGCGGTTACGTTCTGTAAGTCTTTCATCCGAATAGAAAAAATCGGCTGTGAGAAGCTGTCCTTTTTTCAGTGCCGTTTTCGCATATTGACCGATCAGATTTTTACTGTCAGAAGCATAGAGAATCGATTGACTGCGTGGAAGTTTTACCGTGCACGAGGTCAGATCATCCTTTGTCAGTGCTTCCCCGGCAGGAAGTGCTTTTGACAGAAGATACACGGTTGTGTCCACGTAGGAGTTCTGTTCGGCTTCGTAGGCAGACACTGTCTGCTTTAATACCCTACAATTGTAGCGCTGGATCAAGAGCAGAATCGACAAAGGAATGCCTGCAATGCATATGCTGATGAAAAAAGTAATTAAAATTGTTTTTTTACGATTGTGTAAAATGTGAATGCCTCCTAAAGCAGTTCCTGTAAAAAAGGGAACTGTTCTTTTTCGATATGAAACGGATTCTTGAAAAAGGGAATTTGCGCCATGGACAGATGATATTTTTTACGAAAAGCCTGCATATCATTTCCTTCTCCGAACAATACTAAATAGTAAAAGTCTTCCCCTGATTTCTGCCCGATAAAAGTTGATTGAATAAATTTGTGGTAAAGTTGCTCTTTCCACGGCGCAAGGCTGCCTATTACGATTTTCCGGTCGCATCGTAAGAATTCATTGTAGTTTGTCTCTGTCAGCACACCAAAATCATACAGCAGATAACAGTAGCCATGATTTAAAATTTGCGGAATTTCCCCAATTGAAACCGCAGGGTAATAATCAACATCATAAATGGTAAACATATTGTGAGGGCTTTCTTTTTTGAAAAAAGGTGTGTCTTTGGATGTGAATCCGGACAGACTCTCAAAGTCCTGGGACTGGTTTAGTTCCAGACAGGCAGTGGAACAGCGCAGTTTGGAAGCACAGTAGTTTGACAGTGCAATGGAAAGATGCGTGACACCACAGCCGTGACCGCAGCCACAGATGCCGATCGAATAATGTTTTAAGGTTGTCTTTTTCTGAAATTTAAAAATTTCTTTTTTCCCCTTTCGAAAGATAATACATGAAAGAATAAATCTGTTTTGGTTTCGGTACAGGTAAATGCATCCCCGTCAAAAGGAAAGCAGTATACTTTACAGCCGAGTTTTCCTGCAAGTTTTTTTGCAGAGGACTGGTTATTGTAATTACAGATAAAAGCGGTGTTTCCGAGACGGGATAATTCCAATCCGGTGGAGATGGTCTGTGCGAGATCCCACGGACTGCCACTTAAGATAAAAAGATTAAAATTCTCTGGGCCTAATTCTATTATATCCTTCTGATATACACCAAAGTCTTTCACATAAATGGCGTCTCCGGAATCGGGCGGTTCAATCCCCTGACCGTAGTCCGGGATACCGCGGAAATATTTGTAATAACAGATACCATTCTGTTCTTTGACTGCCGGATGCTCCTGCAGCATGGAACGCAGATGATTGTTACCATTACGTTCTGTGTAAACGGCAGGATAACCATTTGCAGTTAAGGTGCTGGCAAGTGCTATGGCAATATGTGTTGTGCCAATACCTGGTTTGCTTCCAAAAACAGAAATATTTTTGATTGTGAGATGGGAAACGGATGGACACGCTGTTTTTAGATCCTGTTCAAGAGCTTCTTTAAAAAGACGGACCGTTTCATATCTGTCCGCTGCATCATATGCAGTAGCTTTTTGAATGATTGTCTGAAAAATAGTGGAACAGGGTTCCGTTGTATAGCTGCTCAGATATTGCAGGACTTTCCCGAGTCCATACACATCTGCGGAAGGCGTTACTGGAAGACCATTCAGAGCCTCCGGCGCAGCAAAATCCATTGTTCCGTAAATTTGATAATTTTTTCCAGAACCGGTAAAAAAAGATGCAATTCCAAAATCGATTAATTTTATCTGATTTCCACATACTATAATATGCTCTGGTTTTAGATCCTGATATAGGATTGGATATGGCATTAAATGATGCAGATAATCTAAAATATCACAAAGCTGGATGCCAAATTTTATTAAAAGTTCATGGAATTTTTTGATATGACACAAAAGTGTCAATGGATTGTCCCTGAATAAATTCCTCGATGATATAAAAGAAATGTTCATCTTCTTCAATATCGTAAATAATGGGAATTCCAGGATGATTGAGATTCTTCAGAAGTGTGGCTTCCGAAGAAGGTGAAGATACCAGAGAAGTGTCTTTGGGGATACACTTGATTGCCCGGTATACGTTCAGTCTGATATGTTCGGCAAGATAGACGGTGCTGCTGTTTCCAGTACCAAGAGTAGATAGAACCCGGTATTTGCCAAACAAAGTTGTTGGTTTAACGAAAGATCGCTCCTTTCAAAGCGTATCCGTTTCGCCATCTCATGCATACCTTTATAACATGAACAAAATTGTTTTGCAACTACTTTTATAACTTTGGTGAATTTTCACAAAATTTTATGGGTGCAAAGGAATTGAAGATGAGTTTAGAAATATTTAATAAAATGGTATACTTTACATCAATAGGGCATTTGATTATAATAGATGTACAGTTTACAAGGTTTTCCGGATGAAGGAAGTGATAATATGAAAATTGAAAAGTGAATGAGAATCAGATTCGTTGCACTTTGACCAGAGAAGATCTGGCAGAACGTCAGATTAAGCTCAGTGAACTCGCATACGGGACCGAAAAGGCGAAGATGCTGTTTCGAGATATGATGCAGCAGGCTGCCTATGAATTTGGATTTGAAGCAGACGATATACCGCTTATGATTGAAGCTATCCCGCTTTCCGCGGACACAATTATTCTGGTGATTACGAAGGTAGAATATCCGGAGGAACTTGATACACGTTTTTCCAGGTTTTCAGATCCTGATCCGGAAGATTTGTATGAAGATGCTATGTCAGGCAGTGTGCAGAATGCAGCGGCAGCAGGCGCTGATGATATATTAGGATTATTCAGAAAGATTCAGGAAGAGCATAAGAAAGCTGCAAAGGAGCCGGAGGGGGATACCCAGACGGCAGAGAGCAGTGAGAAAACAGCGAAGGAAGAAACTCCGGTAAACGTACTTGTAGACATTACAAAGCTGTTTGTTTTCAAGAATCTTGATGAAGTGACAAGACTTGCGCATATATTGAATGGTTTTTATGCGGGAGCGAATGATCTTTACAAGAGTCAGACCGCCAACCGCTATTATCTGCTGGTGAGTAAGAGTGATCAGTCACCGGAAACATTCAATAAGGTCTGCAATATTTTATCAGAATATGCAGCTCAGCAGCCATATACGCCGGCAACAGGAGCATTTTTCAGGGAACATTATCATATGATCCTGCAGGGAAATGCGCTTAAGACTCTGGCAGAATTATAAACGAATCAAAAAGCCTTCGGGCAAAAAGAAAAGGTACCGGCAATTTGCCGATACCTTTTTTGTAATAATGTTTGCTTAAAACTAAGCGAGGTCTTTTGCTAAGAAATCGTTGATCTCTTTTACTAAAGCATCTGGATCAATTCCGTGAACCATAGCTGCCTCTTCAATTGTTTCCATCTGGGAAGATGGGCATCCAAGACAATGCATACCAATATTTAAAAGAATTGGTGCAATATTCTGGTCAATCTGAAGTAATTCACCAATCATGGTTGATTTATTAACCTGAGCCATTCTGATATCCTCCTTGTATCTTTTTGGAAAAAGTTCTGATACTTTTCGTTGTATTCCCACATACGACAAAGTGATATTTGCCGTATTAGTGTGTCCAATAACGAGGTAATTATAATACGATTTGCTTTGGAAAGCAAATAAATTTGTAGATTTTTCTAAGGGAAAAGAGGATTTTGACGATATATGAAGCAGATGAGTTGAGAAGGAAGGAAAAATATGAGAATTAATAATAATATGTCAGCAGTGATCACCAATAAACAGCTGCTTCGTACAGAAAACAATCTTACAAAATCCATGGAGAGACTTTCTTCCGGTTTGAAGATCAATCATGCAAAGGATAATCCTGCAGGAATGGCAATTTCCAATAAGATGCAGGCACAGATCGATGCGTTAGACAGAGCATCTTCCAATGCATCCGATGGAACTTCTGTACTTCAGATCGCAGATGGCGCATTGAATGAGACAAGTGCTATTTTACAGAGAATGCGTGAACTTTCTGTCCAGGCAGCAAACGGAACGAACTCTTTAGAGGACAAACAGGCAATCCAGGACGAGATCGAGGCGTTGAAGGACGAGGTCAACCGTATTTCCAAAGATACGGAGTACAATTCAAAATCGCTGTTGGATGGTTCTTTGGATACACGTGTTTATACGGATAATGCAAATGTTTCCCGTGTGAATGTTTCGGATTATGTAAACCCGGGAAAATATGAGATAACTATTAAACAACCAGCCGCAACAAAGGCAACAGACAATGCAACAAATGTGGGAATCGAATCTACAAGTACAGGTACAATTGACGTGTCCGGAACAATTTCCATCAATGGATACTCTGTGGATATTGACAAAAATGATACAAAAGCAGAAGTTTATGAGAAAACCGTGCGGCAGCAGAGGTCGGTGAGGCAGAGATGAAGACGGACGATGGTAAGTTTACCGGCCTTCAGGCAAGCAGATATGGTTCTTCGGCATCGTTAGTTTTGACGTTTTCCGGAAAGGACGGTGTGACTACAACGGCAGATTTTGCAGCAGCGTTAGGTTATACCGCAGATCTTACAACAGATGCGAAAACAGGAACAATGACTTATGATGCGGCAAAAGCCGGAAAAGCCGGAACCGATGTTCAAGTAGAACTTAGTGCCGGAACTGCGATTGCCGGAACAACAGATACATCCATTTTCTCAAGCACTGCAACCGTTGCAACTGATGGAAACAGAGTGACGATCACGGACAGAGATGGATTTTCCATGAGTTTTCTGGCAAAAGAGGGAACAACAGGAAAGACAGTCTTTGATGTGACTGATATCGGTAATATGACACTTCATATCGGAGCTAATGAGCATCAGAATATGGATGTCCGCATTCAGGAAATTTCCTGTGAGACCCTTTATATCGACGATCTGGATGTCACAACTGTGACAGGAGCTGACCGTGCGATCAGTGCATTGGACGATGCAATTGCAATGGTATCTGATGCACGTTCCAAGATCGGTGCGTATGAAAACCGTCTGGAGTATGCAACTTCCAGTCTCGATACATTTGAGGAGAATATGACGGATGCAATGTCAAGACTGACAGATGTGGATATGGCAGAGGAAATGACCAATTATACACAGTACAATGTACTTCAGCAGGCAGGCGTGTCAGTTTTAAGTCAGGCAAATGATCTTCCACAGAATGTTTTATCATTGTTACAGTAGTATTTTTGCAGGGATGGTGTAAAACGTGGAAAAAGAGCAGATTTTAGATTTTACCAGAAGGATCAGCCAGAGCAACCGGAGCGGGCTTACGGTGATCAATTATGAGATCATCTTTGCTTATCTGGATGATGCAAAAAAAGCATATCAGGAAGAAAAATGGGAAGAGTTTAAGGTGGCTCTGAGGAAAGCACAGAATTCCATTGGTGAGTTAATGCAGACACTGGATTTTTCTTATGACATCTCCAGAAATCTTTACCGGATTTATGTTTTCTGCAAGGATTCTCTTGCGGCAGCAATGTATAAACGGAGTCTGACGGAGATTGAAAATGCAGAAAAAATGCTTCGAAAATTATATCAGAGTTTTTGCAAGGTGGCAGAGACAGATTCCTCTGCGCCAATGATGAAAAATACCCAGCAGGTGTATGCCGGGTACACATACGGAAAAGGCGATCTGGTGGAAAACTGCCAGGAACTGGACAAATCAAGAGGCTTCTTTGCATAGAAGCCTCTTCTTTTCGATATGAAGTGCCGGAAATTACTGGGAAAGTTCCATTTTTTTTATGCTTGCGAGCAAAAATTTATAACGCATCTGCACCGAGTTTAACTCGTAGATGTAGCAGTCGATCAGATCCGGATCGACAACATTTTCCAGATTATTATAAGCATCCTGCAGTGCGCGTGCGGTCTGGTGGAGGTCATCCTTAAGAAGCGTATAGTGTTTATCCTTTGCATATTCCTCTTGTAAAATACGTATGGTAATCCCCTCCGATCAATAAAATTCTGTCCTCATGGGAACAGTCACTGAAATCTTATTAATAGTATAGTCACGGAATGGAAAAACTATACAATATCTCAAATAATTTTCATAAATTCCAGAAAACAATCATAAATTAAAACAAAAAACGTGGTGGTTATGGATCAAAAAATGGGAATGGTGGTACTTGCCATCATTTGTGGAATCATTCTTCTGGTACTTTTATTGCGAAAAAGGGCACAGATTATTTTAAATTTTTTAGTTCGGACAGTCCTTGGAGCCATCATGATTCTTCTGGTCAATGACATTTTGCAAAAGCAAGGCTTCGATATATATGTCGGTTTAAATCCGGTTACCCTTTTGACATCCGGAACCCTTGGATTCCCTGGGGTTGCGCTCCTTTATGGAATTGAGGTGACAAAGTTTTTGTAGGAAACTGCCAAAGTTCGACTTTTTTCACAATTGCTATAGACAAGCGAAAATGCGGTTGCTATAATGCGACTTACAACAAAGCGAGGTGATGAATTGGGGCGATTACAAATCTGACACTGCTGACATTTTTATCGATTGCAGTGGTAACAGATGTGCAATGCATGAAGATCAGTAACCGGCTGATCGTGTGTGGATTAATATGGGGACTGGTACTCAAAATTTGGGGAAATGGGTACGTTGGTATTCTGTATTTTATTCTTAATATTACAATTCCGGTGGTTCTTTTATTTCTTTTATTTCAGATGCATGCTCTTGGAGCAGGCGACATCAAATTATTTTCCTTAGTAGGTAGTTTTTTGACAACAAAGCAGTTATTTCTGGTAATGTTTGATTCCTTTCTTTTTGCAGCAGTGCTTGGCATGGGAAAAGTAGTGCAGCTTTATCTTTCGCAGGGAGGGAAAAAGGAAAGATTCACAAAAATTCATTTTTCCATCGAAATCCTGCTGGCAGTTGTGTATGTAACAGGGAGGTGTGTAGTTGCAAAAAATTAAAATTGCCCTTTGTGATAAGGACAAGTTTTATTGTGAGCGCTTTGCGGCTTATATGATGAACCATAAAGCGCAGGAAATTGAGTTGAATATTTATTCCACGATCGAGCAGTTTACCGGAGATGAGAAAATGGGAAACTTTGATCTGGTGATTGCCGGGAGTGGATTTGAGGAGTTTTCTTCGGACGTAAATATCATGTATCTGTCTGATCTGTGTGGAAATCAGGCGGCGGAGGAGGCAATGTGGGAAAAAGATACGATACCGCAGAAGAAAATTGTTACGAAATATCAGCCGATGGAACAGTTGCTGCATGAAATTTATGTGCAGGCAGGGATGACCAAAAGGGAACCTGTGGGAGTGCAGGTTGCGACACATGGGAAGGTGATCGGGGTAGTTTCTCCGGAATGTCATGAGATGCAGGAACTGTTTTCGGTGATGCATGCGGTAAATCTTGGCAGAGAGCAGAAAGTACTGTATTTCAATTTCCTTGAGTTTTCGGGCTTTCGGGAATTATTCGGACAAACAGGGAATTTTGATTTTACAGACGTAGTTTTAAAACTCCGCAGTGGGGAACTGACGACAGAGTATTTTTGGAACTGTGTCTATGAAATGTCCGGAATATCTGTGATTTTGCCTTTTGAAAATCCGGAAAATATCAGACAGATTGGCAGACAGGAGTGGGAACAATTTATTGATTTTATGGAACAAAATACGGACTTTGAGGTGCTTGTCGTAGATTTTGGCGTGAGTATGCCGGAACTGGCAGATTGCATGAGCCGCTGTGATGAACTGCTTCTGATTGGCAGGGAAGGTTATTTTTACGAGTGCAGGGACAAGCATTTTTATGAGTGGCTGGAAAAGACAGGACATCAGGCAGTGGCAGAAAAAATTCACAAAGTCAATGTGCCATATACGGCTAAAAATATTCATGGCGGTGGAAATGTCATCGAGCAGTTACAGTGGAGTGAATTTGGTGATTTTGTCAGAAGATGGAAGGAGATCATGGATGAGTAGCAAATGTTTGGAGTGCGTATTGTGAGGAAAAGGAGAGTTTGGGAGGAATTATGCAGACATCGGATGAAGAAATTCAAAAGCTGAGGGAACATATTCTCGCGGAAATTGACCTCACCAGAGAGATGAGTGATACCGAAATCCGGGCAATTGTCTCAGAAAAATGCAGTATTTACGGAAAACAAAAATTTTTAAAACTGTCAGAGCAGGAAGCGTTAGAACAGTATCTGTTCCATTCGCTCCGCAAGCTGGATGTGTTGCAGGAATTACTGGATGATCCGGAAATCACAGAGATTATGGTAAATGGGGCAGAGCATATTTTTTACGAAAAAAGAGGGCAGCTGTTTGAGTCAGATAAGCATTTTACTTCCAAAGAGAAATTAAATGATGTCATTCAGCAGATGGCAGGAAGTAATAACCGTATGGTGAATGAGGCATCGCCGATCGTGGATACGCGCCTTGCAAATGGTTCAAGGGTAAATATTGTGTTACAGCCGATCGCAATTGACGGTTCGGCTATCTCAATCCGTAAATTTCCGGAGCAGCCGTTTGTGATGGAAGATCTGATCCGATTTGGAGCAATCACAGAGGAGGCAGCAGAGTTTTTAAAAGTGCTTGTGCTTTCCGGGTATAACATTTTTGTTTCCGGTGGGACAGGTTCCGGAAAAACAACATTTTTAAATGCATTGTCACAGTTTATCCCAAGGGAGGAACGAATTATCACAATTGAGGATTCGGCAGAACTGCAATTGATCGACAAACCCAATTTGGTGCGGTTGGAAACAAGGAATGCCAATACCGAAGGGGTTCTGCCGATCACGATACGCGACCTGATCAAAACGGCACTTCGCATGAGACCAAACCGGGTGATTGTGGGAGAGTGTCGTGGAGCGGAGGCACTGGATGTGCTGCAGGCTATTATATGTACTATATAATAATTATATATATAACGTATATAAGGATGGAAAATATAGATTAGAGGGAGAGGCATAGGAACGATATGAACATTAAGTATATGTTATTGTGTAAAAGGTTAATAGAGGAAAGGAAGAGAGTAGGTGTCATTCAATATTATAATGTACTGTTCATAATGGAGTTAGTGTCAGATAAAGACATATGGGCTTTAGAACAGTGGATGAATGGTATAAATAACATATATATGAAAGATATACATAATTGGTGTAGAATACATTTTGTTAAATATCACACTGTATTTGTTTACAGGAAAGAGTATCCGGTAAAAGCAAATATTTGGAATGGGTATTCATATATAAGGTGGCGGATGGGGCGGTTGATGAATTTGGGATAAGATAAAATAGTGATTGCATGAAAGAGAGCCTTAAAGCAGGGTGTTCTTTTGAAAGTATGGATAGAATTAAAGGCTGAAGGCTCTGCGCTATTCGTTTGGCAGAGCCTGAGTATTCTCTTGATCCGTAGAAAATAAATCTAACTGACCTTCTGGAGTGGAACTTTGACCGGATTCATCTTCAGTTGATGGTTCTCTTTTTTTGGGTGTTTTATGAGTGTATAATTTCTCAAAAGGAAGTGAATACTTGGATTTTTTATTGTATTCTAGTAAAAGAGCTTCTGCGAATCCTAATGAACCGGCACGACGTTCTCTGGCAGTACGACTGATTTCTCTGACAGAGACACGCCCAACTTTTTCTTTGAAGGTGTCATCTTTCATTGTTTCTCCATAAGCATTATCCAGACGGGCAATAGCATTAAGCATATTGGAACTAAAGGACATAGGCGCACCTTCCCATGTGGCAACACAAAGACGTAAAACACGATCAAGAGTGTGAAAACCATATTTTTCATAGATATTAATTAAAGTGGATACAGCACATATACCTCCGGGGCGAGAGGAAGAAGTAATAGTGAGATCATATGATTCAACAAGGTCACGAATAATAAGTTCTCTATCATTACCAGCTTCAATATTAGCCATGAATATTTCATAAGGTAATAACGATTTGACATATTTCATCTGATTTGCAAAAATATCTGCTTCTTGGGTGTAAACAAGATCATCATAAACCATACACCAGACAGGAGTTTCTCTTGATCCAGAGACGAGAGCAACAATCTCTATAGTGTGTTGTCCGTTGAACACATAATTTATCCCATCACGTCTACTTACTTTTACAGGGTTTATCTGATAAAGATCAAAATTAGCTGCAGCACGCTGAACGTGTTTGATGGAAAGATTACGTTGATAATCTTGATTTGAACATAAATTTTTAATAGGTATTTGCTCAAAATGCACTTGGGGAACAAACTTTTGTAAATCTTCGGTATTTCCATCCATAATTATATTTCCTCCAATTTTTTTAAAATATTATTTGTGGTTGATATTAGACACATAAGCTGATATTTAAGCTTGTATTTTGCTGTATCAGATGCAATTTTAAAATCTGAAACTTTTAATACTCTTTCGATAGAACTGTTCCACGAGGGAATCGTCAACGTAAGACTTGCAATTTCCGCATCTGGATCAAATTGTGGCAGGTTGCGTATTGAAGGAATAGAAACGGAAGATTCTTTCTTTAACATCGGTTTGGCGTAATTATTCCACAGTAATTCCCTTTTCATATCATGATAACTGAGATGTTCTATCTTTTCGGTAAGAAGGTAGTTATTTAGACTTAAAAGTTGCTCTTTTGGTAATCCTGAAAGCTCAATAATATTAGCTTGGGAAATCCAGAGTTGACCAGAACGAACTCGTTTGACAAGATCCGGAACTTTTTCATCAATTATATCTAGTGCACTACTGTAAGCAGAATATTTGTAAACGGTAGCCATTGCTACATTACATTCTTCGGATATTTTTTTTGCTGCGATGCTTGCACCGGAAATATGAGATTTATTTGTAGATGAAAGTTGTCTTGAAACTATAATTTTTTCAGCATCATATTTTTTCCCAATCAGGTATTTTTTATTGATATTGGTTAAATCCTCTCGTTTAAGTTGGTCAGTACATATCCATGAAATTACATCTTCTTTACTGGAAAAATGTAGTCTTTTTATTCGGAAAGGAATACTGTGTTTACGAAATAATTCATATGCTTCTATACCATTAATGACAATACCATTCCATGTGCAGATGGGGGTGTGATAGGAATAACATAATATCTGTTGTTCAAGTTGTTTATAATCTTTTTCACTGAGATATTGATACAAATTGGTGAATTCTAGTTTTGTTTTTAATGTATATATACTATAATTGCGCATACTCATCTCCCATTATTTCTGATTTGAATTCTGTTTGTGGCAGTTTTGTGATGATGTTATCCATGGAAAATAGAGCTATTTTTTTATCTGGGTAAATATTGCCTTCTAAACGAAAAATGTTAAATTTCTCCCAAGAAAGGTTAAGTTGGGAAAGTGAATATAGTAATTCTCGGCTGTACAATTCATAACTGTTACCATTGATGACAAAATAATCCTTAACTTTATGTGCCAATTTATCCTCCGCACAACTAGCTTTTATACCTATCATTTTTTGATCAGGATTAACAAGAAGTTGAATATATTCTGGGTTACCAATTTGACGGAGTGTATTGCGGTGGATTCGTATACGATTCTTTTTAAAGTCAATACATATTAGTGGATGGGAAGAGTGTTTGTTGTTCATAGGATTTTTCCTCACTTTCTGCTGTTGATGGTTCTTTTGCTTTTTCTATGGATTTATCAGTTGCCTTCTTCTTTTCTTGTATGTCAAATACTGCGTAGCCTTCAAATATATTGACTTGCATTGATTTTTGATGTTCTTCCACTGGAATACCGAACTGATTCTTCCATTCTTCAGGATAAGAAGGTGTCCTAGCAGTGGTTACAGTTCCATTGTCTTTTAGAGTACGAGGAAATATTTCAGGTGAAGTTAAATCGAAAATGAACAGTATTTCATTGCCAGAACGAATTAGTTTGCCGAGAATCTTGTACCGATAATTAGGATTCCAGTCCATGAGAGATATCACTTTAGCAAAGAAAATTCGACAGGTGATTTGTTTTGGCGAACGCTTTTTTCCAGAGGAACACCAACGAAAAGAGTCTTTTTCTTCTTCTCGACAGGGACGGACAGCCAGTTTTTTTTCAATGGGATTGACTAATATTTGCACATATTCGACATCGGGTAGTTTTTTTATGCAGGCGGTATTTACAGATACCTTGTAGTTATTAAACGTAAACGAAGGTTCGTAAATATGAGCGAAGAATTCGCCACGTACAACTTGATAACCGTCATAGCTGAAAGAATCATCGTCAATGACTTCCGTTTGATTTGAGGGGCTGGGCGCGACTGTTATTGGCATAGGTGTGTTGATTTTCATCATATCAGAAGGTTCTGTAGTCATATTCCATTGATTTATAGGTTGCTCGCTCATTGGGTGTCTCCTTTAATTTCTGTAATAATATTCTTTATATTTTGTATAATGGTTTCTTTGGGAGTGGTTTGTAGCTCGGGTTCTTTATAAGGTTTACTTTCTGAAGCAGTCTGCCAGTTTTTGTCTGCTGTAAATTCTGTTAATTCTGGCGCTTGAGACTGAGTATAGTAATTATTACCGAAGCTATTCATCCAGTCGGCAGGATAAGCTAACACACTCTTAGAATCAGATATTGTATCAGGCATGTTGTTATTGGGGGCGGATACGTCGTTGGTACTTGTCGGTATTCGTATTTCTGTATCGTCCATGTTGAAAATAAGGACATTTTCATTGCCTTTTTGGTGGGCAACTCCTAATATTCTATATTTGCATTTTTTGTCCCATTTAAATATCTCGTATAATGTTGGCAAAAATGCAGCGCCGGAAATTGGTTTTGGAATAAGTTGACCATCTTTGAGACGTGACCACTGCACTTTATTTTTTGTTTCAGAGGAACATGGTCGGATAGCAAGTAGTTTTGAGCTTGGGTGTATTAGCAGTTCGACAAATTTTATGTTTGGAAATTTCCGTATAGCATCTTTGTTAAAAGAGATCTGTTTATATGAAAAAGAAACAGAAATCCGACCAACAGAGGAGAAAAATTGTCCTCTGGCAACTTCATAGTCTCTTAAATCGAAGGAACCGGCGGAAGCAGTAATTGTATCAGGTACATTCATATTTGCCGGTTTAAGGACGCTTTGAGATGCTTCAAAGTAGTCTCTAGCTTTAAATCCAGACCATCTTGGATTAATGCTTATAAATCCACTTAGAGAGCCTTCTTGTATCACATGTAATTCTGGTAAAATCTCTTTATTTCCATATTTCGCATTTGTAATTAATTTTTGAACAGCTATGAAATCATCTCGGGAGATAATAGCTTCGTGATGTCCGACTTTTCTGTATTGATTACGGTCTTGATTGTTTTTCCTTGATTTATGGTCAAGATAATTAGGAGTCCATGTTTTTCTCGCCAGAACATCTCCACAATGGCGTTCATTTTGAAGGATTTGTAGTATGGTACTGGATGACCAGACATCATTATTCTTTTTTGTTTTACAACCGAGTTCTGTCAAAGAATCAGCAATTTGTTGAGTACTGCTTCCATTCAGATACATATAAAAAATAAGCTGCACAATTTTAGCTTCATGTGGATTGATTACAAGATCTCCATTTTCGTCTTGGTCATATCCGAGCAGAGGAGGTGTAAGGAATATTCCCCGACGAAAACGCATTTCAATGGAAGAATTCATAATTTCACTTTTGGTATGACTTTCTTCCTGTGCAAGTGTTGACATGAATGACAGAATCATTTCGCTTTTGGGATCAAGAGTATTTAAATGCTCTGTTTCAAAAAATACACCGACGGGTGGACGGAGTGAAGAAAGCTCTCGTACATATCGGATACAGTCAACAACGTTTCTTGCAAATCGGGATACACTTTTTGTTATGATTAAATCAATTTTTCCGGCTTCACAATCTTCAATCATTTTTTTGAATGCATCTCTATGTTGAAGCGAAGTGCCTGAAATGCCTTCGTCGGCATATATTTCGACAAGCATCCAATTCGGATTTTTATTTACTACATCCTGATAATGATTTTTCTGTAATTCATATGAGGATGTTTGGCGTGGATCATCCGTAGATACCCTTGCATATACAGCTACTCGTAGTTTTTTTTCTGTTTTAAAAATATCCTCTGGTGGAAGTGCCGGAATTACTTCCAGTTCTTCTGGATCAATACCTTTGTATCTTTGCCGGATTCTGGCTTTCTGTTCATCAATATTACTGCTTCGTTCTTCACTTTCTTTCATCAATAGCGACATCCTTTATAGTTGATACAACTATCATAGAATTTTTGGATTGAAAAAGACATAAACCATCCGTTAAGTGATTAACGGATGGTTTATGTAGAAATAGATATTTGATTGTTATTGAATGATTTAATAATCATTCGGGTTATCAGCATCGTAATTGTGTTTTGAGGATAGATGCCAATCATTGATTCGTAAAATATTCTTTATGGCTGAAAGAACCTCGAATATGTAACGTTTTTCAGTGCTGGTACAATCTGCCATTAATAAATCAATATCAGTTTGATATTCCGTAGGATTGTATAACAAGTTTCCATAGAGTAATTCATCAATAGTAATTTCAAGGGCATTGCTAATTTTGATTAAAGATTCTAAACTGGGTTTACGCTTGGCATTTTCTATATAGCTTATATAAACAGTAGAAAGATCAGCGATTTCAGCCAGCTCCTCGGCAGATAATCCTCGTTGTTTGCGGGTTTCTCTTATACGTTTGCCTATAAGTGCATAATTTATTTCCATGTCCTCACCTCCTTTCCATCACAACTTGACTTTTTTGTGTTGTAGATAGAAAAAATGGTGAGCTATACAATAGTAATTGGTTGCATGAAAAGAAGTATATCATATGTATATAGCAAAAAGAAGATTGTCGATTGATGGGAGAAAAAGGCGATAAGTTGTAATTGAACAACAGTGAAAAAAAGGTTATTATTTATGTATTAAAAATTGTGTCTGAGAGGAAAATACATGGCAGATAAAGAGGAAATCAAAACATTGGAGGAATTAGAGGAAAAAGGAAGAATACTGCGGGAGTACAAAGAAAAATTCCGGCAGATGTGCCAAGAAAATAAAATGATAAAGGGTTCGACAGTGCTGAAACTATATGATAAAATTGAAGAGGTACAAAGAGAATATGAGCATTTAGATAATAAGCTGACATTAATGGAATACAACTTTATATAGTTCTATTTTTTTTGTTTTAATACTACTGTTTCCCTTAGTAAATACTTGTAAGATACATCTCTAATATTTTTGCGGATTTCTAGTTACAATTAAGGTAACTACTATCGGAAAGAGGTGTATTTACTTGCGCACAGAGGATTATATTGCGGACAATATTATAGCTTTATGTAAAAAACGTGATATGAGCAAATATCGGCTGTCACAGTTGACTGGTATATCTCAATCTTCGATTGGAAAAATTATTGCTAAAGAAAGTTTACCAACCATGCCTACTGTAGAAAAGATATGTGATGCACTGGGAGTAACAATGGCACAATTCTTTGCCGGAATGGATGTTCCAGTAAGCTTATCAGAATCACAACAAGAGGTTCTGAATATTTGGAATAATCTTGATGAAAAAGAACAGAATGTAGTGATACAAATGCTCTCCGGGGACTTCAAAAATAAAGGAAACAGTTGTAACGAAAATGTTGACTGTTTCTTTTTTTATGGAGTTGGGAGATTATGGTGATTGAAAAGAAATATTATGATATTGCACAGCGTGAATTGGAAGAAATGCAAAGAGAAATTAATGAAGAAAAAGCGCAAATGTCAGAAGAAGAGATACTAGAGGATAAAAAATGGCATGATGAACAATTGGAAACAATTATTAAAAAGGCAGAAGCTCATATGCGTCGTTTTAAGAAAGTTCCAGATCCTCAAAAAGTAGTGAAGTTCACTTTTTTACAAAAAGATGCATTGGAAATTGCACGAAATATGCAGATGAATATAAAAACTGAGCGTAAAGAAGATGATTTATGGGGGACGATAGAAATGTCATTTAATAATATGTGGTTTTTAGATTCAGCTCCTAGTGAATGGAAAGATATTTGGAATAACTTGATGAAAGAAGCGCAGAGAGTGTATATAGAAGCAAAAGATAACATGATCATGTATCAATATTATTATGATTTGGCGGTAGAAGTTCCTTGTGTGTAGACAAAATACGAATAATGATATATGAATGCTGTTCTGTAATAATTTTATGATATACTGTGGATATGATATGTAAAAATAGTCGGAGAAAGATTTGTGAATGCACGATTATTTAGGAGGAAAAAAGCATGACAGACGCTGAAAAAAGAGAAGCGGCTCACCAGTTTATCAATAGATGGATGGGACGTGGCAATGAGGATGAAGATGGTCGTTCTTATTGGCTGGAATTTTTATCCAATGTAATGGGGATGGAAAATCCCACAGAGCGTGTAAATTTTGAGAAGAAAGTAATTGTAAATGGGAATACAAAGCGGATTGACGTATATATCCCGGAAACACATGTCATCATTGAACAGAAAAGTCTGGGAAAGTCACTTGATCAGAAAATACATAACTCTGGAGATGTGGATTTAACACCATATGAACAGGCGAAACGCTATAATGACAATCTTCCGTATGATGAAAAAGCAAGATGGATCATAACTTGTAATTTTTCGGATATTTGGATATATGATATGAATGCCAGGGTACCGGAACCTGTTAAAATAGCGTTGGTTGAATTGCAGAGCAAGTATCTGCTCCTTGATTTTCTGGTAAAGCAGGATGTAAAAAAGTTATCTCATGAGATGGAAGTTTCTATTAAGGCTGGCGATATTGTTGGTCTGATTTATGATGCTTTCCTGAAGCAATACAAGATACCGGACGGAAATGAAAAACAGGAATCAGCAGAACAGAAAGAAAAAAGGGAACATAAGTTGAAGAGCTTGAACGCTCTTTGTGTGCGTTTAGTATTCTGTCTGTACGCAGAGGATGCTGGCATATTTGGTGAACATCGGGATATTTTTCATGATTACTTAGAAGCATATGATGTAAAAGATTGCCGGAGAGCATTGATTGAACTGTTTAAGACGCTGGATACTCCAATCGCTGAACGGGATGAATATCTTGAAGAAGATGTTGCACAATTTCCATATGTAAATGGTGGTCTGTTTGCAGATGAAACAATAGAAATCCCACCTTTTACAGAAGAAATCAAAGACCTGCTTTTGACGAAAGCATCTGAGGATTTTGACTGGAGTGATATTTCACCGACTATTTTTGGAGCAGTTTTTGAATCTACTTTAAATCCGGAAACAAGAAGATCTGGCGGGATGCACTATACATCCATAGAGAATATTCATAAAGTGATAGATCCGCTGTTTCTTGATGATTTGAAAAAAGAATTTAAGGAGATTCAAGCGGTTACTGTTCGGAGAACAAAAGAAAAGAGGTTGGATGAATTTCAGAATAAACTTGCATCTCTCACGTTTTTAGATCCGGCGTGTGGTTCTGGAAATTTCCTCACAGAAACCTATTTGTCGTTGCGGCGGCTGGAGAATGAGGTGATTCGTGAAAGAGTTGGCGGTCAGATAACATTGGGAGAAGTCCATAACCCAATCAAAGTGTCTATCCAGCAATTTTATGGAATAGAGATCAACGACTTTGCTGTTACCGTTGCAAAGACAGCTCTTTGGATTGCAGAATCGCAGATGTTGGAAGAAACCAAAAATATTGTCTATGGCTTCAATGATGATTTTCTTCCGTTGAAGACGTATGTAAATATTACGGAGGGTAATGCACTTAGGATAGATTGGAATGAAGTGGTTCCGGTAGAACGATTGTCCTATATAATGGGGAATCCACCGTTTGTTGGATATTCGTATCAATCAGAAAGCCAAAAGAAAGACATTGAGAATGTATATGTAGACGAAAATGGAAAATCAACTTCAACGGCAGGTAAAATCGACTATGTTGCGGCATGGTATTTTAAGGCTGCAAAAATGATGGAGGGTTCAGAGGTTAGAACGGCATTTGTTTCTACTAATTCCATTACACAGGGAGAGCAGGTGGCTTATGTTTGGGCTGAACTATATAAACAGTTTGATATTCATATAGATTTTGCACACAGGACATTTGTATGGGGAAGTGAGGCAAAATTAAAAGCGGCGGTTCATTGCGTTATTATAGGTTTTAGCACATCAATGTCAAAGGGAAAATGTCGTTTGTATGATAATGGAGCGCTTGAAGAAACGGTACAAATTAGTCCGTACCTAATAGATGCTCCGATTACTTTTATTAACAGTCGTACTAATCCATTATGTAATGTCCCTAAGATAACAAATGGAAATAAACCAGTGGATGGGGGATATTTGTTTTTGTCACCAGACGAAAAAGATGAACTCATACAAAATGAGCCAGAATCTAAAAAGTTCGTTCGCAGGGTTTATGGAGCAGAGGAATTTATAAATTCTAAAGAGAGATATTGCTTATGGCTGAGAGATATTTCTCCAAAAGAATTAAACAAGTTGCCGATGATAAAAAAGCGTGTTCAACAGGTTCGTGAATTTCGATTGAAAAGCACAAAAGCTGTTACTGTAAAAAGTGCGGATTCACCAACATTGTTTCAACAAATTAGACAGCCAGATGAACCATATATAATTGTACCAAGGGTATCATCGGAAAATAGAAGATATATACCGATGGGATATGAATCGCCAGAAACGATTATAACGGATTCTGTCCAGTGTATTCCAAACGCTGATTTGTATACATTTGGAATTATTACCTCTAACGTACACATGGCATGGACGAGAGTAGTGTGTGGTAGATTAAAGAGTGACTATAGATATTCTGCAAAAATCGTATATAACAATTTTCCATGGCCGGAGCCAACAGAACAGCAGAAACAGAAAATCGAAGAAACAGCACATGGAATTTTGGATGCCAGAGCACTTTTCCCAGACAGTAGTCTCGCAGATTTGTATGATCCTTTAACGATGCCAGTGGAATTAAGAAAAGCACATATTGCAAATGATAAGGCAGTTATGGCAGCTTATGGCTATGGCATAAAAATGACAGAAGAAGAGTGTGTTGCAGAATTGATGAAGCTATATCAAAAAATGCAAGAAATATTGCAGCTCCGTTAAATGCCCAAAGGCTAGGAGTCAAAACGCCTTGTGCAATAAAAGCGGACAAATGTTATGATTGTAAAAGCCCGGAAAGAATATGTAGAGGACTTTCGGTATTATGGGAAAAACCTATGACTGGCGAATTTGAAATAATTCTAATACATGAAAACTTGGGATATTAATAAACATTCAGTAATAATGAGAGACGAATTTGAAGTTGTATTATTGAATAAAATGGAGATTTTGATATGAAAGACAAGGCAAACAAGGGTTATTGGCAACGACTTGCAAAAATATATGCACCTTTGATGGAGTCAGATAAGAAGTTTTATAATGCAATCTGCGGATATATTAGAGATTATCTCAAATCTGATATGAATGTATTAGAATTAGCTTGTGGAACAGGGCAGCTATCTTTCCCATTGTCCGATTGTACTAATAGCTGGACGGCAACCGATTTTTCGGAAAATATGATTAAGCAAGCGAAAAAGAGAGGTACAACAGAAAAACTTAGTTTTTGCGTAGCCGATGCAACGGCACTTTCATATGAGAATGAAAATTTTGATTGTGTAGTAATTTCAAATGCACTGCACATTATGCCAGAGCCTGAAAAAGCAATGCAGGAAATTCGTAGAGTATTAAAAAAAGATGGTATTTTGTACGCACCAACCTTCTTATGGGCAGAGAAAAAATCAAGTGGTTTACGAAAGCGATTGATGTCTATTACAGGATTTAAAGCATACAAAGAATGGAACAAGGAAAATTTTTGTGAGTTTATTACGAATTATGGCTTTACAGTCGTCAAAGTGAATTTGGTGGATGGCGGTTTAGCTCCTGTTGGAGTTTTGATTGCGAAAAAAACTAATTATTAACTTCAAGTTTGACAGTATTAAAAATAGAATGTAAATTTGAGAACGCTTAAAGCCACTGTTCATACACTGTCACAGGTGGATATCAAACGATACGGTAAATAAAAAATATAAATAACAAAGGAGACCAACTTATGGGATTATTTGAAAAGAAAAAGAAAGATGCAAAGCGTTGCCCGATTTGTGGCAAGGAGATATCCTTTTTTTCGGGGTTAGTAATCGCGGACGGCAGAATCTGTGATGACTGTGAGAAAATGGTCAGAGGTCAGTTCAATATCGAAGAATATTATGGGCGTGAGAACTGGAAGATATCTACCAGCGATCCGTTGAAAGCCATGACAGTCGAAGAACTTAAGGACATGATCAACGAAAAGAAAGCAGAGCAGACGCAGGTAGTGGAAGAAATTGGCGGTGATTACGCAGCGATTGCCAAGGTGGAAAAGACATTTGGCATCGCTCCGAAGGCTACGGATGTGGGACTGAAACGTGCAAAGGCTTTGAAAAATAGAATCGTTGCCACAAGCTATATCATGTCAGGCGAATTCAGTAGAGGCGATGCGGTAACGGTTTCATTTGATGGTGCAGATATGACTACGACGATTCTGGATGTCATCGAATGCAGTTCATCAAGTACATTTGAAACAGTGCTGGATGCCAATTTCGGAAAGCACAAGGCCAAAGAAGGAGTCAGTGCCTGGATCATTCTGGATGTCATGGGCGGAGTTGGCAAAGGTGCCCTGATCAAGAAATAAGCAATTTGCGTGGTTTATCATTTACAGACACATGAGTAAGGAGGCCAACATGAGAAACATGAAAAAACGATTACTTTTGTGTGCGAGCGGACTTTATACATTACATGACGTACTTCAAAAAAATGATTGGAACGAAGATGAAATAGAAAATCGTGCAGAATGGCTCTTAGCTAATGCACAGAATATTTGGAAAATATAGAATATTCCAAATCCATAAAAGTTGAATGAAAACCAATATGTGAATTTTACATGTGTTACAAAATTTGTAAAATTTTCATATTGGTTTTTTGGTAATCTGCAAAAATTATAAATTTGGATATTAAGGAAGGTTTCGGATTTTTGATTTTTTATGTATTTTTCAATTTTGGATATGGCTCCGAAATTGGCAATTTTGCGGAAGTGTATCCACACTTCCTGTCCTTGCTGTTTTTATAATCACATGGTGATTTCACAGGGATATAGAGATATTTAGTCTATTTTATATCCCTGTGTTGTGACCGGAAAAATTCGGGGAACCAAGTGTATATTTATGCTGAATGTGAGGAACTGGGGAGCACAATCCTCAGCAAGAATCCTACGTCCGGAAAATATCATATTGCTAAAATAGCGATATGGTATTACCGGGGTGGATCTTGCTCTAGTGTATACTGAGACCTCGGCATAAATAGAAAAATGGGTTTGGGGAATCCCCAGCAAGATGAAAACCTGATAAGAGAATATTGTGATGAAAGACAATATTGTTAAACACAGGTGGATCTTGCTTTAGAAAATGATTAGCCATAATGAGTTGGAACGTGGGAGGAGGAAGTGCAAAAAAAAGAGAGAGCCATAAGTAACTCTCTCTGTGATAAAATCAAAAAGTTATAGTATCAGTGGTTCGGTAAGATTACAAAAATCCTTAACAGGAATATTTTCTTTAAGTGGTAAAGCTGTCTCTAAAAAGGTTTCGTCTGCAAATCTTTCGAGTTCAGAATCAAAATGTATAATTGAAGCATTTGTATTTAATTGATATGGCGGAATTGTAACAAAATAATCATAATCTTCGTAAGAAGGAGTGGCGCAAGAAACTTTGATTTTTCCGCCCAATTTCAATTTTGCAAATTCTCCATAAATGGCAGTTAAGGCTTTTTTTCTTTCTTCATCAGAAATAATTCTATCTACATATCTAATGTACCAATAATCTATATTTCCCTCTTTTAATTCAATTAAATAATCGTATGATCTGGGTGTTCCGGATTTTATTGTCCATTCAACTTTATGCAGACTTGTCATCATGGAAAGTCCACGCATTAAGGTAGAAAAAAATTTTTCATGCACCTGAACAGTAGAGAGATCCAGAGAAAATCCATTGTCTGCAATTATCTTTTTTCCGTTCCCGTATTTTCTTAGAAGAATATCCCGTTGCATCATATAATTCTTGGATAAGTTCTGGATCATCAATGGCTTTTGCAATTTTATCAATAGTGCTTTTATATGGTCTTCCAGATCGGGCACCGTTGAGCATTCGTGAAATGGTTGCATTATTTAAGCCTGTTTGTTCAGATAATTCTTTTTGTGTTTTTTTCTGTAAAATGATTTGAAGTATATTGATGAATCTTTCCTGATCGTAAACGCTGTCAGGATTTATTAGTGTGCCTGAATTTGATATAAATTCGCTCATTCAAATCTCCTCTTGACTTCTTTGACTTTGTATAAATTGACTTCTTGTATTTTATCTTATCAATTATATCCCTAAAAATCAATTTAAAACATAAAGAAATCAAAAAATGTTTTATTGATGTTCTTATAAAAGTCAAAGAAGTCAAAAACGTAATTGACATTTTGACATCTTTGTGTATAATGTAAATCAAGAAGTCAAAGAAGTCAAATGAATCAAAAGAAAGGAAGGAGGGCTGTGGATTGAAATATAGGGTTGTTTCGGTTTTGAAAGATAATAGACCACGTTTTTTGATTATTTCTGATATTGAAGAAATTGAAATCCTTCCATCAAAGTATTTGAAGCATCTGGATCAGATTAATGCTTCTCCGAATACTGTAAAATCCGCAGCCTTCGCACTTTCATATTATTACAATTATCTGCAGGAGCAAACGATAGGATTGGATGAGATTACATTGCTATCCTATTCAGAGCAGAATAAACATTTTATTGATTTCTTGTATTGGGTTAAGAGTGGAAAGCATACTGAGCATAATACACAGACGAGCAATAAGACCTGCAATATGTATCTTGGTGCAGTCTTCAGATACTACCAGTTTTTGGCACTGGAAGATGTTTTACCAATGCTTAAAGTCTTACGAGTAAAAAAAGTATCGTATTTTGACAGTATGGGAGTAAATCATCAAAATGCAGTGAATTCGTTTAAAGGTTTCTTCAAAGAAGAAGAACCTAATCTGGAAGAAATAACATCCGAAGAAATACAGGAGCTGATAAATGCCTGTTCGAATGATAGAGATCGATTGCTGATAGCAATGATGGCAGAAACCGGTCTTAGATTAGGGGAAATTCTGGGAATCCATTATACCGAAGATATTGATTTTGAAAGAAGGACGGTTCGGGTAAGGTATCGTGAATCCAATACCAACTTGGCAAGAGCAAAAAATGCGGAATATAGAATTGCTTTGTTAAGTAATACAACTTTTGAGTTCTTGGTTAAGTACATTTCTGATAACCGGAAAAGTCTGATGAACTCGGAGTATCTATTTACAAAATTGACTGGAAAAAACAAAGGGGAGCCATTAGATGCGGATTCTGTGTATAGCATGTTGAAAAGGCTATCCAAAAAAACGGATATCAATTCCCATCCGCATCAGCTCCGACACTATTTTGCGGAGGAAAGAAGAAAAGAAGGATGGGATTTGAATGACATTCGTTTTGCCCTGGGGCATAAGAAAGTTGAAACTACCATTAAATACTTGGGTGAAAATAATGAACGATTGATAGAAGCGACAGATCAATACTACTCAAATAATGAAGATTTATACCAAATTGCAGATTTTCTGTAAAAGGAAGGAGGGATTACCTTGGCAATATTAAAAATTGTTCCTAAGTTATATCAGGAAAAAATATCCGAGAAATTAAAGGAAGAAATATCTTTGGTTACGAATGGAGAAGCAAAATATTATAACCGGTTATATAAATTTTTTCCAGTATACAGATATACAGTGTACTGCAGATATTAACTATGAAACGAGAAAAATGTATATGGATTCTCTTGAAAAAGAGGATATTTCAGAAAAATATAAAGTGGAATTAATGAGCTTATTTGATCGTTTAAAAATAGAAAATATGCCGGATGTCTATTCACATGGAAATCCCTTCTTTGTAGAACAGGAGTTTTTTAAGCAAGACAAATTGTTTTTGCTGTATATCCCCAATAAGAAGAAAGCACAATCTTTCCGTCAGGTGGTCGATAAGAATGATTTGTTATGGGACTTAACGAGGATACATTCATCACAGTTGGTGCAACAGACAAAAATATTGCTGTGTGAAATTCTGAATATGGATAAGGCACAAAGACATCGAAGATATTTTTTAGAACCATTAAAAGCACTTATACGGTTTTGCGATAAGTACGGAATAGATGATATTGAAGAAATGGAACAGGCAGACGAAAACAGATTTTATCTGTATTTAAATAATGAGCCGGAAATTATAAAAAAACAGGCTTCTAAGATTGTTGAGTTTGCGAGAAGAACGTTATTTCTAACAGATTCAGAGACAAATTGGCGAGCGTGTATCTGGTATATGGATAGGTTTCAGTTTGATAAATCGAGAATCAATGCCAGTTCACCTGTTAAAAGCCTTTCATTTATTAATATTTACGAAAAAGAAAATCGTTGGTATTTACAATTATACGCAAAATATTTGGTCGGGATATCTGATCTGTCTTTATCAAATATCCGAAATACAATAAGTTTTATTTCACAATTTTTAAAATATCTGGAGGGACAGAGTAAAAAAGTAACTGAACTGGAGATGCAAGATATAGCGGATTATGTGTCTGTTTTGGATGAGTCCGATATTAAGTATTCCACTTTTAACCGATATATCACACATATGCATACATTTCTACAGTTTTTGAAAATGAAAAATATTGAAGTGTTGAAGTTTTATCCGGAACGATTTTTAAAAAAAGGTTTTTCGGAACACAATGAAAGAAGTGTTCCAGAAAAAACAATTGCTCATCTAATTAAGGAGCTGCCGGCATTCCCAGAGCATTTACAGTTGATGTATTTGATTTTGTTTTGCACAGGAATTAGGAAAAGCGAGGTTTGTACAATAAAATCGGGAGCCTTTTATTCACAAGGCAATGAGAATTGGATGCGCATATATCAAAGCAAAATGCGGAGGGAAAAAGTCATTCCTGTTCCCAGTTTATTGGTTGGACTGGTGAATGATTATGAAAAAAAGTACGGAATAAAAAATGGGGAGTATTTATTCAAAAATAAAAAGGGTGGTGCATTTAATGGACAGACATTTTCAAATCAGATGATTCGGGAGTGTAAGGCTCGTGGGATTGCCTGCGGAGATTATATCTTTAGAGCACACGATTACAGACATAACCTTGCAACTTCAATGTACGGAAATGGGGTTTCTATACAAGGGGTACGAGATTATCTAGGACATTCAAGTGAGAATATGACAAAACAGTACATTGATTTCATGCCGGAACGTATTGTATCGGCTGAAGATAAATATTTCTCTAAAAATCAGTCATTTAAATTGAAAGGAGCAGAAGATGATGAAAGGTAATATTAATTTGATTTCGTATGACTGTTATCAACAAGCTACAGAAAAACAGTTGGCAGGACTGAAATGGAAGGAAAACAGGGTGTACTACATATCAGAGATTCATAATGAAAAGATGCAGGATGAGATTTATGGGTATATCGATGATAGATGTAGACGTTTGTCATTATCAACAGTAGTAAATGATATTTACAGATTTGATCTGTTGAAAGAATTTCTGAATGAGAAGTGTACAAGTTGTAGCAGCATCACTGATAAAAAATGGGAAGAACTGGAGAGAAGTTATAAAGCATTTTTTATATAAAAAAGGATTGGCGCTGTACGTTAGAAGAAATAGACCAGATAGGCGGAATGTTGAGCAACAAAGTAGCGCTCAGGTTTCTTTTCTGAAAATGTATTATGAGTATGTTGTGAAGTGTAAAACAGCTGGTATTCCAGAAAACGAAAAAGATGTATGGGATATGAGAAAGTTGGATATTGTGCCAAGGAGTAATCCGATTCGTGGAAGATATAGATTAGATTTTCGTGAGATCAGGCAGAAAGAATTTAAAGAGATAATAAAGAAAATATTGTATAGCCACTGCCAGACAAAAGCAATGGGTAGTATAAAAGGTGAATTGCGTGGATTCCGTCGGTTTGCTAGTTTCATGTATGATCGATTTCCAGAAGTAAAGCACTTTACAGAAATTAGCAGGGATATGATAGAAGATTATCTGGTTTATATAAAAACGGATACCGGTCTTACATCAGTCAGTTACACGACAGAGCTGTCGGTTTTGGATAATCTGTTGGATGAAATAGGGCGTGAACTGGAAATAGGAAATATATGCAACCTTTTTCTATCCAGTGATTGCAGAGCATATGACAACGCTTTACCAGAAGCGTATTCAGATGCAGAAATCAGAAGATTTAATTGTGCATTAACAAAATTAAAGCCCCAGTTAGGCAGATGTTTAATAATACATCAGATGCTCGGTACAAGAATAGAGGATACGTTGACTTTGCGAAGGGATTGCTTATCTGAGAAATCTGGACATTATTTTATAACTATTATCCAGCAGAAAACAAGGAAATACAAAAGACCAGTTAGCGATCAGCTGGCAGAATTGATTAGAAAAGCAATAGAAGTTTCAGAAAAGGAGCATCCAGATTCAGAATATATTTTTCTTCAAGATAATGGAAAATTGTATACAGATTCAATGCTGAAATATCATGTAAATATCATGATTTATGAAAATGATATCAGGGATGATAATGGAAATTATTTTGAGTTTCGTACACATCGTTTTAGACATACTTTTGGAGTAAAACTTACAGAAATGAAATTAGATGATGATAGCATTGCAAGGCTGTTGGGGCATAAGGATACACGAACCATACCACATTATCGGCGGTTAAGAAACGAAGCATTAGCGGAGGACACAAAGGCTGTACGAGATGAAATGAATGAATTATTAGCACAATACAGGAGGGAAAAGGAAAATGCAGAAACACGATAAAATGGTAGCACTGGCAAAAGAAAAAAGTGCGGAAATGACGGAAACAGCAATAACAGCTATTGAAACAATGTATAGAAAAAATATAAAAATTTCAGTTGCTGAACTTACAAAACTAACAGGACTTTCCAGAGGTTTTTTCTATAATAATCCGAATGTGAAACAGGTCATGATGGAATTGAAGGAAAAACAACAGGGAATGATATTGCGAAATCCTAAAAGTGATGCTATTGCAAAAGCACAGGAAGCACGGATTAAGAGTTTAGAACAGAAATTATCCGATAGTGTTCCGAAAAACGAATATGAAAGTCTTCAGAAAAAATATGAAGAATTACAGGTGAAATATAGTCAAATGAAAAAGGGAACACTGTTGAAGATGTACGACCAATTATAGGAAGAAAAGGAGAATATTTTATGCAGAACGAAATTTATGATGAGAAAAATGGACTTACTTATATGTTATGTGGTGATTATTATTTGCCAGAATTGGCACTTACAGATATCGAACCAACTTATGGGAAATATGGGATGCTTCGTAAAAGCTATTTACAGGAACACAGAAAGGCAAAATATCAAATATTGTTGTTACAAGGAAAACTTGTCGAGCATTTGAATCAGATTGATGCAGAAGCAAGGGATAGAGAAGAACAATTAGTAAAACAGATGATGGAGAAAGAAGGAATTACAGAGGAATTAAAAGGCAAGACAACATGGAATGGACAAGGAGGATGAATGCCATTTGTCATGATGCAGAAGAGATGATTTTGACGGAAATGATATACACGAAAGGATAATGAACTGCATTGGATAGCAAGAATTTTGCAGCCCGGATAGCAAAAAAGTGGAAGTCCGGATAGCAAAAAAAAGGAAGTCCGGATGGCAAGATTCTTGCTGTCCGGAAAGACAAAAAAGTGAGGGATTAAAAATGTTGGTTAAGTACATAATAAAAGTGTTTTTATATTTAATTCTTGCAGTAATGACATTGATTCACTGGTTATTAAAAATTCCGATGATATTGGGAAATATTTTGCTTTACTTTTTATCAATTATATTTATTCTGACAGGTGTTTTGAGTTATGGATTTGCATTGGAATCTGCAAGAGAATGTGGGCGAATGATAATAATTGGGATGGCATTTGGTGCAATACCAGATTTTGTCCCATTTTTGGGGAAAAAGTTTAGAGACATTGGTTGCCAAACTGTTAAGTATGACAAATGAATGAGAAAGTCAATATGAAAGAGGGCTGTGAAAGGCTCTCTTTTCTTTTTGCAACTGTGGAATGGCAAGATAATAACGTTATATACAGTGTATATTAAGTACAGATATTGTATTTCTGCATGATGGGAACATAGGGAGTCCATATAAAGAGTTTGAATACGGGTATGGACGGATCACTCAGTACCGGTCACGGGAACAGTCCGTCGGATATGCTGGTCCGGCTGGAGACAATGGTTCTGATGGGGCTTGAGATGCCATTGTCCGCGGTACGCAGACAGATTGCATCCGGAATCGATATACTGATCCATCTGGGGAGACTGCGGGATAAGAGCAGGCGTGTCCTGGAGATTCGTGAGGTCACCGGTTATGATTATGAATCCGGAGAAATAGTAACTTCGGTGCTGTATGAATTTCTGGAAGATGGAAAGCAAAAAGAAGGGCGTGTCGTGGGAAAATTACATAAAAAAGAGGAGCTGTTCCATGTGCAGAAACTGATACGTGCAGGAATTGTGTGCCAGGTTCACGGTCGTTTGACTTGAACGTAAATAAGCAGTGAAAGCAGATTTAAAAGGGGTTTGTATGGATTATAAAGTTTATCAGATAACAAAAAAGGAAATGTTCAGGTATGCGGCGGTGTATATTCTGGCAGATGTTCTGATCAGTCTTTTATTTTACCGTTCTGTGCTTGCAGCCGTGGTTTTTCTGCCGGGCATCTGTTTCTTTTTCAGAGAAGTCAGAAGAGAACTGGCAAAGAAAAGAAGAAAACAGCTGGAGCGGGGATTTCTGGTCGGGATGCGGTGTGTTTCTACCGCCCTGACGGCGGGATATTCGGTTGAAAATGCATTTACGCAGGCATATGAAGAACTTCAGAAATTGTACAGTGAAAAAGAACCGGTTTTACAGGAATTTCGCAGGATTCGTGTGGGAATTTTGCTGAACCGGACGATGGAGGAGCTGCTTTCTGATCTGGCACAACGCAGCGGAGTGGAAGATATTGAGATTTTTTCTGAGGTATTTGAGACAGCGAGAAGAACCGGAGGCGATCTGATCGCCATCATACGCAGCACGACTGCCTCTGTATCGCAGAAGGAAGAAACCAGACAGGAAATTGAGATCTGTCTTTCAGCAAAGAAAATGGAGCAGAACATTATGAGTCTGATTCCATGTCTGCTGATTGCCTATGTGGGACTGGCTTCACCGGAATTTTTAGATGTGATGTATCAGAATCCGGCGGGGATTGTAGTGATGAGTATCTGCCTTGGTGTTTATGTGTTTGCTTTTTTGATGGGAAGGAAGATTGTAGCGATTGAGATATGAAGAAAAGATGATGCAGCCGTTTTATAAAATCGGAAAATGGATCGCATCAAAAATGGTAAAGAAAGAAGATGTAAAATATCAGAAACTGGAACAGACACTGCAGTTTGTCGAAAATTCGGCAAAGGAAAAAGACGCTTTTGAATTTACCGCAAGAAGAATTGCAAAAGTAATGATGATTCTATTCTGGGGCACAGGACTTTGTTTTCTGGCAGCCGTTTTTACGGGAGAAGCAAAAGAAATTACGTTTCTTGCAAGACCTTCTTATGGGCAGGGAAGCATGGAAACGGATCTGGAAGTACAGGTAGAAGGGGAAGGAGAAGCACAGAAAATCCCGATTTTGCTGCAGGAAAGACAGTACAGTGACCAGCAGATCGATGAGTTTTTTCAGCAGGCGATCGAAGATCTGGAAAGCGTGATTCTCGGGGAAAATATATCGATGCAGGAAGTAAGAAGTTCCCTGGAATTTCCTTCTTCTGTTTTAGATGGCAAAGTGAAAGCAGACTGGTTTACAGATGATCTGGGTCTTATTGATGAAAAAGGAAACCTGGTCGGGGAGCCGGCAGAGGGTGGCACGCAGGTACAGATTACAGTAAATTTTTCCTGTCAGGACAGAGAGATGGACTACCGTTTTTCTGTATGTGTTTTTCCGCCGGTGCGTTCGGAGGAAGAGAAACAGCAAAAACAGATTCGGGAACTTTTACAGAGTGAAGAACAGAAAAGGGTGCAGGAAGAACAGCTGAGGCTTCCGGGTGAAATAGAGGGCAAAAAGCTGGAATGGAAAAAAGAAAAAGAATCGCCCGTGCAGATGATTGCGGTTCTGGTGGTTATCACAGCATTGTGTATCTGGATGCTGGAAGAAGAAAGATTACAGGCAGCAGTCAAGAAAAAGCAAACGGCTCTTACCATGGAATATGCTTCCTTTCTCTATAAATTAATGGCATTGCTGCGGGCAGGGCTTACGATCCGGGGAGCTTTTGAAAGGCTGGCACAGAGCAGACAGGTCCGTGAGCACTATATAGACGAAGAAATACGGCGTTGCTGCAACGAAATGAAAAGTGGGGTTCCGGAAGCACAGGCATATGAAAATTTTGGCAGAAGATGTCAGCTTCCGGAGTACATCAAAATGGGAACGATACTGGCACAGAATCTGAGAAAAGGTTCTGATGGACTGGCGGATCTTCTGGAGGCAGAAGCTTTGCGGGGAATGGAAGAGCGGCATCAGCTTGCACGAAAACTTGGAGAACAGGCGGGAACGAAACTCTTAGTTCCAATGATGCTGATGTTTGGTGTGGTGTTGATTATTCTGATGGCACCGGCACTGATGTCATTTTCATTTTAGAATTACTGTGCATCTTCTGGGAAAGGAGGTGAAAATATATGACACATGTGCAGGCATTTCTGAAAGATGAGCAGGGAATTACAACGGTAGAGATTATCCTGATTCTCGTTGTACTGATCAGTCTGGTCATCATCTTCAAAAAACAGCTTACCAATCTGGTAAACAAAATCTTCAGCAAAATCACAAGTCAGAGCAACAGTATCTGATCCATTCAGTATCTGAAAAATCCAACATGAAAACATTTAGAGAACATTTAAAAACGCAAGAATGCACAGAAATTTCGCCAGATGAATATCAGCAAAACAATTACTCACCACTTGCAGAAGTGGGAGTCTTCTCGACTGAGATAAAAATCATGTGTCTGGTCTCATGTGCAGCATAAACTCGGGAGGGGAGTAAATGTATAGAAATAAAGGGACAATTACGGTGTTCCTCAGTTTGATCAGTATGCTGTTTTTGTCCCTTTTCTGTACGATGGCAGAATCGGTAAGGGTGCAGGCAGCGAGATTTCAGGCAGCGGCAGCTTTTGATATGGGATTGTTTTCCGTTTTTGGAGAATATGACAGAGTACTTCTGGAAGAGTATGATCTGTGGTTCCTGGATGGGAGCAGTGAAGAGCAAAAAATCAGAGAAGTGCTGGAGACAAAGCTGGAAAAATATATTCAGCCGAATATCAATCCCAGATATAATCTGGCAGCAGGAAGAAGCTGGGATGTATTTCCCACAGAGCTTGATAGATGTACGGTGGATAAGTATGCTCTTGCGACGGATCACGGTGGACAAGTGTTTTACAGTCAGGCTGTGGAAAATCAGAAAGAACTGTTTGTCGGGGAAGCGGCATCAGCTTTAAAGAAAAATATAAAACAAATGGAAGAGGGGCATCAAAAAGGAGAAGAATATCAAAATGAAGAACAGAAAGCAGATGAGGAGTATCAAAGGGCACAGGCTGCTCAGATGGAAGAAAAAAAACGACAGGAATCCGAAAAAGAAAATGCCGAAAAGCAGGAAGAGTCGGATACGGATATAAAGGAAACAGAGGCTGTTCAGGCAAAAGTGGAGAATCCGCTTGATCAGATAAAGAAAATCAAAAGTATGGGGATTTTAGGTCTTGTCCTGAAAGATGGTACAGTGGTTTCTGATAAGACAATAGAAAGAAAAAATCTGCCGTCTGAGCGTAACCTGCAAAAAGGTTCACTTCTTGTCAATGAAATTTCTGCGGATCCAGTTTCAGAAGTCATTTTTTTGAATTATCTTCAGAAACATTTCCAGTGTGCAGTTGATGAAGGAGGAAAGCATCAAAAGGGAAGCAAAGAACACAGTCTTTCTTATGAACTGGAATATATCATCGGCGGACAGAAAAGTGACAGAGAAAATTTAAAGAAAACAGTCAATCGCATTCTGCTGATCCGTGAAGGTATGAACTATGCTACGCTGGCAAAAAGTGCCAAGATGCGAGGGGAAGCGATGGCACTGGCAGCTGCGATCACAGGGGCAGCAGCACTGCCGGAATTTGCAGGAGCATTGCAGAAACTGCTGATGCTTGCCTGGGCATATGGGGAAAGTCTGCTTGATGTGAGAACGTTGCTTGCAAAAGGAAAGGTTCCGATGCTCAAAGCAGAAACAGAGTGGAAACTTCCTTTAGAAAAGCTTGGGATGCTGGCGGAGGTTTTGAAAGAATGTGATGCCGGCGGCGGAAACGGGCAGTCTTATGAAGATTATCTTTCTGGTTTATTGATACTTGGAAAAAAGCAGCAGCGTAATTTGAGAGTGCTTGATCTGATCGAGTGTAACCGGAGAATGGAAAAGGGCGGAGAAACCTTTCGGGTGGATGCACTTGTGGCACAGGCAGAGGCAAGTGCAGACTTTGAACTGGCTCCTGTTTTTCTGAGGGTTCCGGCAGTCTGGATGCATGTCAGAAATCAGGGGACTGCTTATACAATAAAAGGACAATATGGCTATGGGCAGCCGTAGAAAAGAAGGTATTTAAGGATGTTCTTTCGGAGAATTTCCCGTATGAAACGCAGAGAGAAAGAACATAAAAATTTGAAAATGAAAGGAGGCGTGCTCTCTGTCTGGTTCAAAATTAAAAATATTAAATCATTTAACAGACATCCCCCTGGCTGTTATCAAAAAATCCGGGAGAACATCCTTAAGTGCCAGTCTTACAGTGGAAACTGCACTTGTGCTTCCGATTTTTCTGTATCTGATGCTTGGTGTACTCTTTTTTGTTCAGTTTATGGAAACAGCCGGAGCTACGGAACAGAAAATCCATGACCGGGCAAAACAGATGGCAGTCTATGCTTATGATTCACGGAAGATAACAGATCAGGACTTTCATCTTGGATATTCTACTTTTTCAGGAAAAGAAGATGAAATTGATCTGGTGGCGGCGTATCGAATCAGCAGTCAAATGCCGGTATTTTCTTTTGGAAAACCACAGATTATCCAGAGAGGATTTGTAAGGGCATGGACCGGAAGGGATTTTCGCAAAGAACTGCAGAAAGAAGGAAATGAAGAAAGCAAAGAGAAGGTTTTTGTGACCGCACATGGTACCGTTTACCATAAAAGTCTGAAGTGTACTCACCTGCGGCTGTCTGTGGAGCAGACAACGGTTACACAGGCAGAAGCCAGAAGAAATCGATATGGAGCGAAATATTATGCCTGTTCATGCTGTAAATCCGGAGTTGGTGCAGCAGTTTATATTACAGATACCGGCAATCGTTATCATGCCAGACTGTCCTGCAGCGGATTAAAGAGAACGATCCGGGAGATACCGCTGTCAGAGGCAGGGAAACGTAAAGCCTGTTCAAAATGTGGAGGGTGATCATAAAAATGAAGAATCAGATTGTTTATATTCTGCCGGGAATATTTCTGCTGATAAACGCCTGGTATGATATAAGAAAACGAAAAATATTATTGCACAGTATATGGATATTTACAGTTTTGTGGATTCTTTTTCTGATGTTTGTGGATAAAGAGAAAATCTGGCAGGCATTTGGTGGAATACTTCCGGGAATGTTTCTGCTTGCCAGTGCTTATGCGACAAGGCAGGCCATTGGCTATGGAGATGGACTGGCAGTTTGTGTGTGCGGTCTGTATCTTGGAATGGGACAGACCTTTGCGATGTTGTTTTATGCATTGCTGTTCTGTTCCGTGGTTTCAGCTGTTATGCTGGTGTGTAAAAAGAGGACTTACAAGACAGGCGTGCCATTTGTGCCGTATCTGATAGCGGGATATTTATGCACGTTTTTGTAATGACTGGGACGGAGATGAAAATTATGCAAAAAATCAAAAGAGATTTGAATGGAAGTTTTACGGTGGAGGCTGCACTGCTTATGACAGTGCTGATTCCGTTGCTTACCGCCCTTATTTATCTTGGATTTTATCAGCATGATAAGGTCTGGATCGCAAATAAGACGAGAACAGAGGCGATGGAAGCAGCCCTGGACACAGACAGAAAAAACCAGACGGACTGGAGCGGAGTACTTGCCTGCGGCAACGTTTCCGGTGGTGTAAAACGTGGAAAAAATAAAGTGACAGCGACAGGAAAGGCAACGTTCAGAATTCCGGGATTTGTGGCACGCTTCTTTATGGGCGGGCAAATGGAAATAAACAGTAAAGCGGAAGTATCCGTTAAAAATGCAAAAAAACAGATTCAAAAATATCGAAATTTGCAGCGGGCAGGGGAGGGATAACTTTATGGATGTTTCTTATCGCAGAGATAAAGATCATAATTATATGATACTGGATGCTCCGGGGGAACTGACCGGCGAGGAATATCAGGTACGGATGCTGGTTGGAAATCATATTCCTCATTTATTAAAATGCAATCGCCGGATGATGGACGGAAAAGCGGTCTTTTTTTATGAGGTTACCGGAATGCAGCCGATGTTCCGTGTGTTTGAAAAAAGGCAGATCAATCAGGAAGAAATGGTTGAACTTTTGCAGGATATCAAAGAGGCACTGGAAAACACCCAGAGATATCTTTTAGATGGAAATCAACTGCTCTTTGAACCGGAATTTCTCTTTTTTCATACGCAGACACGGGAATGGAATCTGTGCTATCTTCCGACGTATGATGGAAATATGACAGAAAGTTTTCGAAAGCTCTCAGAATACCTGTTAAAAAGACTGGATCACAGTGACGAACAGGCAGTGATGCTTGGATACGAAGTATACAGCAAAGCATCCGAAGAAAATTATCGGATATCGGAAGTGCTGCAGATGATTTATCAGGTTGGACGGAAAAATTGTGCTCAGGAGGAAGGATTGCCGGAAGACCCGGAACAGTCAGAGAAAGTGAAAATTTCAAAAGAGTCGGAAGTTTCTGAACAGGAAAACTTTGAAGATCTTTGTTCCGAGGATTCGTTTTTCGAGCAGGAAGAATTAGAATACACGATTCCGGAAAATATTGAGAACATCAAGACTGCGAAGCAGAGAGAAAAAGGCATTTCTAAAAATGAGAATGATATGCAGAGAAGGACGGATAAATATAGAGGTCAGGCGGAACAAAAAAAACAAATTCAGAATAAAAAAACAACCGGCTTAAAAAAATCAATGAAACAGAAAAAAACAGCCGGGCGTAAAAAAGCAGCCAAATATAAAAAATATGCAGGCTATGTAGTAATTTTTATTCTATTAGCAGCAGTGGCAGCCGTGCTGGTGGAATTTGAGGTATTAAGTACCGTTCAGGCCGGAGGGATGCTGTTTCTGGCGGCTGGCATTTTTATTTATGTGGCAGGGATTCAAAAGGAAAATTTCCAAAAAGGTGAACGGAAGAAATCACAGGTATCGGATGATTTTGATGAGGAGATGGGAACCTGTATTTTGCAGCAGGGAAAAAATATTAAAATAGCAGTTCTGGTCAGTCTGAATCCGGAGGAGTATGTTAATATTCTGCTGTATCGTGAAGAAACCCGGATAGGAAAAGAAGGACGGCAGGCGGATGTCTGTATCGATAGGGATGTGATCAGCCGTGTTCATGCAAAAATTCTGAGAAGAGAGGAAGAATATTTTCTGATGGATCTGGATTCGACAAATGGAACGTACATAAACGGAAAAAGACTTGGCGGGGATGGCATGGAAAAACTACAGCAGGGTGACCGCATTTCTTTTGCGGATCTGGAATACATTTTTCAATTACAATAAAGATAGCACATGATATGTCAGAAATGACGGATGAGAATTGTAAAACTAAAAAAAACATAAAAAATACACCTTTGTCTGTTACAGAAAGACTTCCTGTAGTATACTGAAATCTTAGAATGTTGGGGAAAACTTAAGGCATAAAATCACGCTTGTGCAAAAATATCGCAGTCATTCTTAAGTGTGGTTTCAGGCGTTAAAACTGGCATCATATTATACAGAAGGAGGTGAAAAAGTAGCGAATGGATGAAATCAGGGATTTTTTGAGATCTCGTTCGGTTGCAAATCTTACGGTTGTCATCATTAATGTTGCAGTATTTCTGATCCTGTCCTGTTTTGGTGATACAGAAAACGCAGATTTTATGGCGGCACATGGAGCAAGTTACACTCCTTATATCGTGCAGGATGGAAAATATTATCTTCTGATCACCAGCATGTTTTTACATTTTGGATTGAGCCATCTGTTTAACAATATGGTAGTGCTGATCTTCATGGGAGATATACTGGAAAAGAAACTTGGAAAAATAAGATATCTTCTGATTTATTTTGGAGGAGGTATTGCAGGAAACTGCCTGTCCGTTTATATGGACATAAAAAGAGCGGAATTTCCGGTTTCAGCGGGTGCATCCGGTGCAATTTTTGCTGTGATGGGTGCAATCCTGTGGCTGGTAATAAAAAACAAAGGAAAGCTGGATGATATTTCCGGCCGAAAATTTGTGCTTATGATCGTGCTTTCTGTTTTCCAGGGTTATACAAGCATGGGAGTTGACAACAGTGCACATATCGGTGGTCTGATCATGGGATTTCTGTTATGTATGATTCTCAGCATAGGGGTAAAACAATCCGAAGATGACTACCTGACATATGATTAAACAGTGTGTCTGATTTATCCAGATTATCGGAAGTGTTTTTACTGTCGGAAGTCTCTTCCGGAAAAAGAAAAGCAATACTGCCGTGGTGTGCCTCGATAATACCTCTGGCGATCGGAAGTCCAAGACCGGTACCGTTTGGTTTTGTAGTAACAAACGGTTTGAAAAATTCAGTCTGCTGTTCTTTGGAGATGGAAGCTCCGTCATTTATGATATCGATCTGAAGGCAGTCCTGTTTTTCAACAACAGAAAAAGATACAGACTGTGCGGCAGATTCAAAGGAGTTGCGGAGAAGATTGGTAAGAGCCTGATTTAATTTCAGGGGATCAACCGAAAGTGTCGGCAAATTTTCCGGAACAGAAATCTGATAGGAAATCGGGGAATCCGGAAAAAGCAGATATACAGACTCGGATAATTTTAAGAGGAACGGAGACATTTCCGTAGCACTGAACTGACAGCGAAAGGTGTTGTTGTAGCAGGAAAGATCATCGAGAAGTCTGCGAAGAAAAAGCATTTCTTCGGTGATATCACTCCAGAGTTCGTTCTGCTTTAATTCCGGATGATCTTTTTCAAGTAACTGGAGATAGCTGTTGATCAGAGTGACCGGATTGCGTACTTCATGTGATACTTTTGAAAGAGCAAAGCGGTAGTCTTCAAGTTGTTTTTCGAGAGAAGGTTTATCAGCAGCCATAGTGTATTCCTCCGATTTCTGATTTTTTATTGATTTCAGGATTTTGACCCTAGTATATTAAAAAGTGTATCATTTGGGCAACAAAAAAGCAAACAGAAATAAACGACATAATTCGACAATAATTGCATAAAAACGAATAAAAGTAAAGTTTTTGGCAGGAATAAACAAAAAAGTGCAAAAAATTAGGAAAACATATTGAAATTAAAAACGAAAAGCATTAATATATAGTATAACAGATAAAGTGGATAAATTTGGGTAGCACTTTATTGGAACAACAAAAAAGGAAGGGGAAATGACTTATGAGAGATGATAACTGTATTTTTTGTAAAATTGCAAATGGTGAAATTCCATCAGCTACGTTGTATGAAGATGAAAATTTTCGTGTGATTCTGGATTTGGGACCGGCGACGAAAGGACATGCTTTGATTCTGCCGAAGAATCATTTCGCCAATCTTTTTGAAATACCGGAAGATATGGATGCCAAGGCATTTATTCTTGCCAAAAAGATTGCAAAAAAAATGAAAGATGTTTTTGGATGTGACGGCGTAAACATTGTGCAGAATAACGGTGTTGCGGCAGGTCAGACGGTATTCCATTTTCATATTCATCTGATCCCGAGATATGAAGGAGATCATGCAGGCGTAACTTGGAAACCAGGAACTCTCACAGATGAGGAAAGAGAAGAGATTCTGCAGAAATGGAAGTAACAGGGGATGTCGAAATATCGGCAGGGAGAAGAGTAGGATGAACGAAAAGAAATTCACAGAAGTCTTTAATAAATATAACAGGCTTGTGCGAAAAATGGTGATCAGCAGATCTGGTAACGATATGCTGGCAGAGGAGATTTGTCAACAGGTATTCTTACAATATTTTGAGCAGATGAACAACATCTCAGAAGAGTTGATTCAGCCATGGCTTTTGCTGACAACAAGAAATATGGTCTATGATTATCTGAGAAAGATGCAAGTCCGCAAAGATACACACAGCATCAATGGAATCGAAGATTTCATGGTGATCCATGAGGATAATACAGAGCGTGTCATAACCAGATTATCTCACAATATGCTGACGGAACGTATTCTTGAAGAGTTATATGACAAGAAAAAAGAATGGTATTATGTGATCATGGACATCTGTATTTTGCAGATGAGTTATGAAGAAGCAGCGAAGCACCTAAACATTGAAGTACAGGTGCTTCGTGCAAGACTCTACAGAGCCAGAAGATATATTCGAAAGAAATATGGAGAAGAATATCAGGAACTTTAATTTTTTCCGGAAGTAACTTCTTCAATCAGAGAGGTGATTTTTGAAATAGCATCGCTCTGACCGCTTTTTTCCATAGCAGCTACATAGTCAGCACGTTTTTCGTATAGTTTATCTATGATTGGCAGTATAATAGTTGGTGCCAGATTTTCTTCGGTAAGAACTTCACTGAATCCCTGATTTTCAAAGGATTCTGCGTTGAGGATCTGGTCGCCGCGGCTGGCATTTGCGGAAAGCGGAATCAGCAGATTTGGTTTTCTGAGTGCCAGCAACTCACAAATAGCGTTTGCACCTGCTCTGGAGATGCAGACATCGGCAAGGGCAAACAGATCAGCAAGTTCTTTTTTGACGTATTCGAACTGAATATAACCTTCCATATCTGTTTTTGTCGAATCTAATTTTCCTTTACCGCAAAGATGGATGACCTGATATTTTTTCAAAAGTTCAGGCAGAATACCGCGGACGGCATCATTGACGGCAACAGATCCCTGGCTTCCGCCGATAACGAGGATAACCGGTTTGTTTGCGGCAAATCCGCAGAGATTCAGTGCGGCAAGTTTATTGCCATGCAGAAGCTCTTCACGAATCGGTGAGCCGGTCAGGACTGCTTTTCCTTCCGGAATGTAACCCATGGTTTCAGGGAAGTTGCAGCATACTTTTGTTGCAGCAGAAAGAGAAATCTTGTTTGCAAGTCCCGGTGTCATATCGGATTCATGGATAATAACCGGGATATGGAGATGTTTGGCTGCAAGAACAACAGGAACAGCTACAAAACCGCCCTTGGAAAAAACAACATCCGGTTTCAGCTTTTTCAGGATTTTACGTGCCTCACCATAGCCTTTTAATACACGGAACGGATCAGAGAAGTTTTTTGGATCAAAATAGCGTCTCAGCTTTCCGGAAGCAATTCCATAGTAAGGTACGTTTACATCTTCAATCAGCTTTTTTTCGATTCCTTCATAGGAGCCGATATAGTGAATATCATAACCAAGTTCCCGCAGTTTTGGGAGCAGAGCAATGTTAGGTGTTACATGACCGGCGGTACCACCGCCAGTTAAGACGATACGTTTCATGTTTATCCTCCCTGTTTTGGTATTTTGCCTTTAAAGCAGACAGAAGGGGCTGGCTGTTTTAAAGGGAATATACTAAGTTTAAATATTATGATGTGATTGTCAAAAAATACTGTAAAACCACACTTGTGCAGGCACTTTGTGGTTTCAGGATTTTGACTCTGGTATCATCTTATACTGTTATTAAAAAAAGTCAAGAAGGGACTAGAGGATTTATGAAAAAGAATGAGGGGAAAATCAGGAATATTCATTCACGTCAGAACCGGGAGAACCTGAAGAAAGCTGAATTTGATTCAAAACTTTATTCAACGATGCGAAGCAATTTTGCAAAAGAGGGAAAGAAAATTGCAGGCGAGCTTGAAAATGATGAAAAACTGGATTATGTAGGTGATGCTCCGGATCTGTTAAATAAAATTGTCGGACAGCTCAGAGAAGAAGGCAAATGGGATGATAACGCCTATAGACAGGAATGTAAAAAAGAGCTTTACGATCTGTTGCCGCAGGAAGATCAGATTGCACTGAGAAGAGGACGGAAACTGGCAAAGATCGAAGAAAAATGGAAGAAGAACAGAAAAAAAATTATGCAGCGGGCAGCAATCATTGTGCTGGTCGGAGGAGTTTTTGCGGCTGGATTAGGAGCGGATGCGAGCAGAGAGCAGATTATGAATATCTTTGGGAAAGTAGGGAGCGAAGGGCAGAAGGTATTTCTTGAAAAAACAGATGAAGAGATTTCTGATGCGAACGAAGAAAGAGATCGAAAGCAGATAAATGAAGAATTGGGAATTAATGTGCCAAAGCTTATATATAAGCCTGAAGGAATGACATATGAGAGTTACGCAATCGATGATAAAATTCAAAGAGCAAAGATGCAGTATTTAACGCAGAACCAAAAATATTATTATATCTATATGAATAAAAAGGCTGTCGATACACGAGAAGTAATGGAAATTGATGGAAAAATTATAGATCAGTATTTGTTGAGTGTAAAATATTTAAAAAAGGGTGTAAAGGTAGAGCAAATGAAAGAAGAGAATGGAAGAAGCCTGTATAAGGCAGACTTTTATTATGATGATGTATATTATTTACTGATTGGAGAAATGGAAAAAGAAGAGTTTGATGAAATAATTGAAAAAATTATGTTTTAACGCGTCACTTTTTTCCTTCTGAAACGTTTATTATAGTGTAATGTAAAAACAGAGATGAAGGAGGAGAAAAACATGAGGATGAAGAAAGCTCTCAAAGCAATGTTGGCAGCGACCGCCTGTGCTTGTGTGCTGACTATGCCACTCAGTATTTATGCAGCAGAGCCGATGGATGGTCTGGTGGTTGATGGTTCTTTACTTACCCATAATGACAGTGCGGAGACAACGGAACTGTTTGAGTGGAAATTTGATAATTCAGAGTCAGAAGTAGCACCACTTGGTACTTACTATGCGACAGGTCATGCCGGAATTTCCAAACAAAGTTCAAAATCTGTTTATGTAACTGCAACAACGGATTGTTATGAAAAATGTGATGAAGTTGAAGCAGAAGTAAATCTACAGCGTCTGGAAGGAAGTACCTGGGCATATGTGACATCTAGAGATAAGATAAGGAAGAATGTAGGGAGCGTTACAGTAAGTGATACAATTACTGTAAAATCTGGATATTATTATCGCGTAGTATCTTTTCATAGTGCAACGAAGAATGGAAAAACAGAAGTTGGTTCTGCATCAAGTCACAGCCTGTATATCGGCTAGCCTGCTTTGAAGCATGTGAGCTGTACTGAGATTCATTGTAAAACGTATAAATTCACATCGTATGTAAATGACAATGACATAAATCTTAATATTCCTATCGCGATTGTGAATGTCTCCATCTACAGTGAATCAACGTACAGGCTGACGTGTGAATGGCGTGAACAGTTACGTGAATTTTATTTTTCATTGCGAAGAGAATAAATGTATTTATGATGTGTGAGTGTAACGATTTGGTGCAGGTCGAAGCAGCATCCTACTGCTGAAACTGTGAAAAGCACGGAATGGTTATGTGTGAGTTTAAGCAAAAATATATTAGAGCGTGAAAAATTGTTCAGGTATGAACAAAACTCTGAAAAAACAAGCCGCCCCGGGATGCGTGAATGTCCATTACATTACCTTTCATGGCAGAACGGTTTTCGCCAAAGATATGGCGAGTGATTTAAAATAGAAACTACAAAAAACAAAAACGAAAGAATTACAAATATGCAAAAACAAAAACTGTGCATACCATGCGTGGGGCTTCCCTCCTTTGCAGTTGTGCCGGGCTTGTTCTGCAAAGGAAGTATGGTTGCATCATGCTTTTGATTGCAAGGCAAGGGGAGAGAGCGTATGCAAACGAAATATTTTAAAAATATGTTCCAGAATATTTCACAGGGAGTTATGTATTCCACAGGAGTTGCAGATTCAGAGACAAAGAACAGCTGGGTAGCCTGTTATATCTGTGCAGGAGAAAATGAGGAGTCTCTGGAATTTAAGGCAGAGAAAGCTTTTGCCGGATGTAAGGATGAGGTAAGGCTTGTGGCTGCGGGAGATGGAAGCGAGGCAACCATCCATCAGCTTATGGAATTTGTGAAAAAGAATCGTGTGGAGCAGGTGATTCTTCCTGGAAACCATGAAAAGGTGGCAAAAGAACTGCAAAGTGCCGGTGTAAAACGTGTGGTGGAGATGAAGCCGGGCAGCTCTTTATATGATGAAAAAGACTTCTGGCAGTTTAAGATACATTGTTATGGAACAGATGAGGGTTGTTTCCTTGTAATGTTTGCCGGAGATAAAGGAATAGACTGGAAAATAATGGACTGTCTGATGAGTGTCAGAATTTTTGATAAAGCCAAATGCGGAAGTCCTCAAATTGATATGGAAAATCTTGTGTGTTGTGCCAGATGTGGGCTGTATAATGATTTTGATGTGTGCAAAGGCCATAACCAGAACACAGGAAAAGGATATACAGCAGGTGCGATGCTTCTTGGTAATATATCACTTAAAAAGTATTCAGAAGCAATAAAAAGGGATTTCTCAGAGGTGAGAGATCAGATTCGCTACATTTCCATAACAGGAAATATGAAACAGGCAGATGGGGAACTGAGTACGTGGATTGGGGAATCACGTACGGAATTAAATCACTATTATATTTTACCATCCGGATGTGCAGACACAGGAGATTTTATAACAAAAATCCTTTCCGAGTCGGGACGCAATCGCGTATACCTGACAGGAGAGAAATGTGGTGTTTGCGGATCGGGATTTTTTATTTCCCGAAAGCTGGATTAAAAATTACAGTACTAAAAAATCAGAATATGTGATAAAATAAAAGCAGGAAAACAGAACGGAACAGATTATCATTAAAACAGAGAGAAGGTGTTTTTATGAGGATTACATTTTTGGGAGCCACGCATGAGGTGACTGGAAGCTGTACTTATCTGGAAGCCTGCGGAAAACATATTTTGATTGACTGTGGAATGGAGCAGGGACCGGATGAATTTGAAAATCAGGAGATACCGGTTGCGGCAAGTGACATTGACATGGTACTTTTGACGCATGCTCATATCGACCATTCCGGTAAACTTCCGCTTTTGTACCAGAGGGGATTTCGGGGACAGATTTTTGCGACGAGAGCAACTGCGGATCTGTGTGATATTATGCTGCGAGACAGTGCACACATACAGATGTTTGAGGCGGAATGGAAGAACCGAAAAGGGCAGCGTGCCGGCAGGGCAGAAGTTGTGCCGTTGTATGATATCAACGATGCACAGGGAGCGATCAACTGTCTTGTTGGATGCGATTATGACAAAAAAATCAACCTTGCAGATGGAATCTGCATTCGGTTTGTGGATGCAGGGCATCTGCTTGGCTCTTCTTCCATCGAGATCTGGATCAAAGAGAACGATGTGGAGAAAAAGATTGTATTTTCCGGGGATATCGGCAATCTGAATCAGCCATTGATCCGTGATCCGCAGTATGTCAAAGATGCGGATTATGTTGTGATGGAGTCTACTTACGGTGACCGCAGCCATGGTGAATTTCCAGATTATGTGACGGAGCTGGCAAGGATCATCCAGAAGACGTTTGATCGGGGAGGAAATGTAGTCATACCATCTTTTGCAGTCGGACGTACGCAGGAACTGCTGTATTTCATCCGCAAAATAAAAGAAGATAAGATGATCCACGGCCATGATCATTTTGATGTTTACGTGGACAGTCCGCTGGCGATTGAAGCGACCCGCATTTTTATGAAGCACATGTATGAGGATTTCGATGAAGAGGCAACAAAGCTTGTTCAGGCGGGGATCAATCCGATCGGTTTTGAAGGACTGAAAACAGCGATCACAAGTGACGATTCCAGGATGATCAATTTCGATGAGAGACCAAAAGTTATTATTTCTGCGAGCGGTATGTGTGAGGCAGGCAGAATCCGACATCATCTGAAACATAATCTCTGGAGAAAAGAAAGCACGATTCTTTTTGTCGGTTATCAGGCAAAGGGAACACTGGGGCGTATTATATTAGAAGGGGCAAAATCCGTAAATCTGTTTGGAGAGGAAATAGAGATACAGGCGGAGATCCGAAGGCTTGCCGGTATCAGCGGACACGCTGACAATAACGGTCTGCTTAAATGGATCGGAAGCTTTGAAAAGAAGCCGGAGAAGGTTTTTGTGATTCATGGAGAGGACAGCGTGTGCCAGGTTTTCACAGATCGTCTGAGAAACGAAATGCATCTGGATGCAGGAGCACCTTACAGCGGTACGGTCTTTAATCTTGCGACGGGTGCGTATGAGAAAGAATGTGAACCGGTTCATGTGGTTAAGACCGAGAAGAGTCTGAATAAGGCAATGAAGGCAAATACTCCGTTTGCAAGACTTCTGGCAGCAGGTCAGAGACTGCTTACGGTTATCCGCCATAACGAAGGCGGAGCAAATAAGGATCTGGCGAGATTTACAAGTCAGATCAATTCCCTCTGCGATAAGTGGGACAGATAATGAGATGATGGTTTCGTACAGGTCAACGCATTTGTTACTGAAACCATAAGAACAAGACTTGAATGTATAAAAATCAAAAAGCTCAGGCTGCGCATGATACCGTGTGCCTGGGCTTTTGTAAGGTGCGCCTAGCGGCGCACGTTTCTAACGGGTTAAAGTCCCGAATCCGCCCGGTAGTGGGAAGGATATAGCCGAAGGCAAGGGTGTCCATCGTGAGATGGAATCTGAAGGAAGCTGGATGTGAGGAACATACTAACTCATGGGCAAATCTCTGGTCTGACGAACAGAAATCTCATATAAGGTTATGCATGAGGATAAGGCTGCCTACCAAGTCGAAGTCCAATAACTACACGGAATCATGCATGATAAATGAGGCAGATGGATGGAGAGGAAGAAACGTGTGGTACCTAGGGAGGTCTGTGCGGTACGCCTTGAAAGAGGTAACCACTGCATAAAGCAATGCTGAACGCACAGAAGTCAGCAGAGGTCATAGTAGCCGAGAGGTGAAGGACCGAATCAGTAGGAGTCTTGAGTATGACCGAGAAAGGAGGAATGACCGTCTATGGCAGAAAACATTGAAAACAATGGCTGTTCGCAAAGAGATAATGCGGAACATGAAGGGTATGTGAAAGCGTCTAGGTCATTCAATCGGATATGGAAAGAAAGAGACAGTGCACAGCCGAGACTTTTAGAAGCGATCCTGTATAAAGATAACTTTAACAGAGCGTATAAGAGAGTTAAGGCAAACAAGGGAGCACCAGGAATTGATGGCATGACCATTGAAGAGGCTCTTCCATATCTAAAGGAGCATCAACAAGAGATAACCGACCGCATTTATCGTGGAAAGTATACTCCGTCTCCAGTAAGACGAGTTGAGATTCCCAAACCAGATGGTGGTGTGCGAAAGCTTGGTATACCAACGGTGATAGACCGTACAATCCAACAGGCAATCACGCAAGAGTTAGTGCCAATCTATGAACCGCTGTTTGCAGATGGTAGCTTTGGCTATCGTCCGGGCAGAAGTGCGAAGGACGCAATACAAAAGTGAAAGAGTATGCAGAACAAGGATACATATGCAGTATCCTTAGATTTATCAAAATACTTCGACACACTGAACCATGAAATTCTCCTTAACTTACTCCGTAAGAATGTAAAGGACGAACGGGTGGTGCAGTTGATTAAGCGATATCTGAAAAGCGGGGTAATGGAGAACGGAGTAGTCATGGAAACAGAGGAAGGTTCGCCACAAGGAGGAAATCTATCCCCACTACTGGCGAATATCTATCTCAATGAGTTTGACCAGGAGTTTTTGAAGAGAGGAGTCCCATGCGTCAGATATGCAGATGACATCGTGCTCCTTGCGAAGAGCAAACGGGCATCGGAGAGACTTCTGGAAAGCAGTACGAAATACCTTGAAGAGAAACTGAAACTTACAGTCAACAGAAAGAAAAGCCGTACTGTCAGTGTGTTTGCAATCCGAAATTTTAAGTATCTAGGCTTTGCATTGGGAAGGAATGGAACGGGTATTTATGTTCGCGTTCATCCAAAGTCATGGAGAAAGTTTAAGTCGAGACTGAAAGAGTTGTCTTCCCGTAAACGATGTCAGTCAATCAAGCCAAGCCTTGAGAAAATCAAGATATATGCAAGAGGATGGCTGAACTATTACGGAATAGCAAGCATGAAGAACAACATCGAAGAGATCAACGGATGGCTCTACCACAGAATACGCATGTGTATATGGAAACAGTGGAAACTTCCAAAAACAAAGAAAAGAAATCTGATAAAGATGGGAGTACACGAATACTATGCGAATATGGCGGCAAACTGCCGAAGAGGACACTGGTATTGTGCGAATCTGACAACAGTTAAGAAAGCCATGACAAAAGAGAGACTGATAAACGGTGGCTTCTATGATTTAGCCACAGCCTATCAGTCCGTGCACGTCAACTATTGAAACCGCCGTGTACCGAACGGTACGCACGGTGGTGTGAGAGGACGGCGGTTAGTCACCGCCTCCTACTCGATTGCAATCATTATTGGATCGAAGTATTTGCTGCTTCTTTTAATGCCTTTGCCAGCTGATCCGGGCAGGAAGTTGGTCTTGGACCACAGTGGATGCCTTCCAGTTTGGCGATGGCATCTTTTACCATGCCTTCTACCAGGCGTGCAGCACCTGTGTGTTTCCGGAACATCCGCCGATAAAGTTTACGTGTTTGATGGTGTCTCCGTCCAGTTCGAACTGAATTGCCTGAGAACAGACACCTCTTGTTTTATATACCTGCATTTTAAATACCTCCTGTTTTTTATGCGAGTCAGGAAATACCTGTCATCTCACGGAGCAAGATTTCCTGATGCTTTGACTTGATTATACGCATTTTATCAGGCGGATGCAAGACATATTGTATTCTGCAAAAATCCCACTGATATGAAATTTTGCTCAGCTTGACATAGACCTGATTTTACGGTAAAAATAGAAGTGTTGTAATAAAAATCTTAAATTACAGAAAAATGAATGGATTTTATAAGTGCCAAATTCATTAATATGATGCCAGATTGTGGGAGTGCGTAGCACGGAACAATCCGCAGGCATCAAAGTTGGGACTTGGCTTTAACATCATTAATATAGAAGGAGAGTATCCTAAGTAATCGGATTTATTGACTAATGTGATTAAATGTGTTTAAATATACTCAAAGGAATAAATTATTATGAACACATCAAATATCACAAATTACAAGCCAAAAGATTTTGCTGAACTGTTAGGTGTATCTGTAAAAACATTACAGCGTTGGGATAGAGAAGGAACTCTAAAGGCAAACCGGACTCCAACTGATAGACGTTATTACACTTATGACCAATATCTACAATTTAAAGGAATAAATACTGAAGATGACCAACGTCAGGCAGTTATTTATGCCAGGGTATCTACAAGAAATCAAAAAGATGATTTACAAAACCAGGTTACATTTTTACGACAGTTTTGTAATGCAAAGGTATTATTGTAGACAGTGTATTGAAGAAGATTATGGAAGCGGTCTTAATTACAATCGTAAAAAGTGGAACAAATTATTAGATGAAGTGATGGAACAAAAAATCAAAACTATAATCGTAACTCACAAAGATAGATTTATCAGATTTGGTTACGACTGGTTTGAAAAATTCTGCACGAAGTTCAATACGACTATCGTGGTAGTGAACAATGAAGAACTATCACCACAAGAAGAACTCGTGCAGGATATTGTTTTAAATTGTCCGTTGTAGGACTTCGTAAGTATAAAAAACCAAATAGAAAGGGATGTGGAAATTGCTAAAGAGCTTCAAGACGGAAATAAATCCGTCAGAGGAACAGAAAGTTAAGATTCATAAGACGATAGGAACTTGTAGATTCATTTATAATTTCTATCTTGCTCATAACAAAGAACTTTACGACAACGGTGAAAAGTTTATGAGTAGTAACAAGTTTAGAGTCTGGCTTAACCATGAATATCTTTCTGAGCATCCAGAGTATTCGTGGATTAAGGAAGTTTATTCAAAAGCAGTAACACAGGCAGTAAATAACGGACAAACTGCTTTTGCAAGATTTTTCAATCACGAGAGTGCTTTTCCTAAGTTCAAAAAGAAAGGAAAATCTGATGTAAAGATGTATTTTGTAAAGAATAATCCAAAAGATTGTCGTTGCGAAAGGCACAGGATCAATATTCCGTCACTTGGTTGGGTTCGCATCAAAGAAAAAGGATATATTCCAACAACTAAAGACGGATATGTGATTAAAAGCGGCACGGTCTCAATGAAAGCTGACAGATACTATGTTTCTGTTCTTGTAGAAATTTTAAATAACAAGATAGCTGATAATTCCAATGCAGGAATTGGTGACCTGGATTAAAGGATTTTGCCATTGTTTCTAATGGTAAAACTTATAAGAACATTAACAAATCTGCAAGATTAAAGAAACTTGAAAAACAGCTTATTCGAGAACAGAGAAGTCTTTCTCGAAAGTATGAAAATTTAAAGAAAGGAGAGTCCACTCAAAAAACAAATATACAAAAACAAAGGCTTAAGGTACAGAAACTTCATCATAGAATAGATAATATTCGTACTGATTACATCAATAAAACAATCGCAGAGATAGTAAAAATCAAACCATCTTATATTACGGTTGAAGATTTGAATGTAAAAGGTATGATGAAAAACAGACATCTTTCAAAAGCTGTTGCTTCACAGAAATTTTATGAATTTAGAACAAAGCTTCAAGCTAAATGCAATGAAAATGGAATCGAACTTCGAGTAGTAGACAGATGGTATCCATCATCTAAAACCTGTCACTGCTGTGGCACTGTCAAAAAAGATTTAAAGCTTTCAGATAGAATATTCAAATGCAGTTGCGGTTATGTCGAAGACAGAGATTTCAATGCTGCACTTAATTTGAGAGATGCGATAACTTACGAAGTTGCATAACTAAAACGCAAACGTAAGTATGTACCGAAGGCTATTTTCGGGAATTTACGGCTATGGAGTGTACAAGAACTTGCGAGTAGATATGATTTCGGTCAATCCAAAGCATACACGATGAAATAGTAAGTAATGTTCGTGAGAACTTACATTATCTCGATGTGAGCATATTTAATCACATTTTGAGTGGCAGACAAACATGGGTACAATTGGAATTATAGGAGCAATGGAAGTTGAGGTAAAAGAGCTGAAGGAGCAGATGCAGATTACGCGTCAGCTGACAAAAGCAGGCATGGAATTCTGCGAGGGCATTCTGGAAGGTCAGGATGTTGTTGTGGTACGCAGCGGTGTTGGGAAGGTAAATGCGGCGGTCTGCACACAGATCCTGATCGATGTGTTTGATGTAAAAGCAGTGATCAATACAGGAATCGCCGGTTCTCTGAAAGCGGAGATCAACATCGGTGATCTGGTTATTTCCAGCGATCTGGTTCATCACGATATGGATGCAGTAAGCTTTGGTTATCCGAAGGGACAGATTCCGCAGATGGATGTGTTCTCTTTTGAGGCGGACAAGGCACTTGCGGATCTGGCTGAGAAAGTATGTGAAGAGGTTAATCCGGAAATTCAGGTATTTCACGGAAGAGTTGTCAGCGGCGATCAGTTCATCGCAGACAAAGAAACCAAAGAGAACATTTCGACACTTTTCGCAGGATACTGTACCGAGATGGAAGGTGCTGCGATCGCACAGACTGCACACTTAAATGAAGTGCCGTTTGTTGTTCTGCGTGCGATTTCAGATAAGGCAGATGACAGTGCATCCATGGATTATCCGACGTTTGAGAAGCAGGCGGTTGCTCACAGCGTCAGACTGGTTCGCGGCATGATGAAGAATCTGGCTGCAAAAGAAGCGTAGAAAAAAGAACGAAAACTGAAGAACTTCATAAAAAAATCCCCCGATTTTCGAGCCATAAGAGCAGAAATTGTCGAACGATTCTGCTTTTCAAATGCAAATTCTGAGGCTATAATGTGCCTGCAACATTCATCCGGAGAATGTGACTGCTGCAGCAGCGACACGTGAAATGAAAACAAGCAGGATCAGAAGGGGGATTATCCATGTTACAGTTTTTAAGTCAGCAGACAATATTGTTCTACACAATGGCATTGATCTGTGCCTGGGGAGTGATCAGCCAGGTGGTACTTCGTTCGATGTATGGAAACCTGCTCAGAGATGTCAGAAGGCAGGGCATGGCGAAAGGCAAGTTTATGAAACAGCTTCGCCAGCGTTATCAGAACGTATGCAGAATGAAACAGAATACGGTCAATGCTTTTAACACGGAAGCATTTATACGCAAAAATCTGCTGGAGTACCGTCTTTTTGGAGGCTCTTTGCATACCTGGAAACGGATGGCACAGATGGCTGCCATATTATGTGCAGCACTGGGAGCGGTCGGATGGTATATCAGCCAGCCGCAGGCGGTTGGCGGCATGCGTCAGACTTATCTGACAGGCACTTTGCTGATGGAGGGAATTTCTCTTCTGGTCTTTGGCGTTCTGGATACAGGATTTGCAAAACAGTCATTGGAGATTACTTTGCAGGACGAGCTGGATAATGTGCTGGTGCTTCATGCTTCTTCCGGTGTACAGGCTGCAAAATCTTCTGTTGCAAGACAGAAACAGCCGGAGCCGGTGCAGCCGATACTGGCGGAATTTTCAAAACCGGCAAATCAGGTGGAAATGGCAAAATGCAATGCATCGTCAGAAGAAGTGGCAGCTTCTGCTGAGTCGGAAGACGTATCCGGACATTTCGGAAAAATGGTTTCCATGCCGGGACGGAAAAAGAAGAGCGTAAAGAACAGCAAGGATGGTATCAGGGACAAGCAGGAGCTGAAGGAGAATCTCGGAAAAATCCGGGAGGGTATCCGTGAGACAGCAGCTGCGGCGGATACACCTAAAGAGCAGACGGCGAAGATTCTGCGGCAGATGGATTCGGATGAGCAAGAACGTGTGATACGGGAAGTTCTGAAAGAGTTATTGTCATAATGGAGCAGGGATTTCCCCTGCAGACTAGCATTACGAAAGAGAGGAAACTGCTATGGAGATTGTATTTCTGGAGACCATATCGCTTGGTGATGACATAAATCTGGACAGATTTGACGAACTGGGACATGTAACAAAATACAGAGACACACCGGTGGAACTGGTGCCGGAGCGGGTAAAAGATGCAGATGTTGTTGTGATCAACAAAATTCCGATGAATGAAAAAACGCTGGCAGGTGCTTCGCATCTGAAACTGGTAGCCGTAACGGCTACGGGAATGGACAATATTGACCGGGCATATACAGACAGCCACGGCATCCTGTCAGCGAATGTAGCCGGCTATTCTACGGAAGCAGTGGCACAGCATACATTTGCACTGATGTTCTATGTTCTGCATAAACTGGCCTATTATGATCACTATGTAAAATCAGGTGCGTATTGTACCTCCGCTCAGTTTTCTCATTTTGAGCAGAAATTTTCAGAGCTTGACGGAAAGACCTGGGGTATTGTCGGCATGGGAGCGATCGGAAAACGTGTGGCATCCCATGCACAGGAATTTGGCTGCAACGTTATTTATTATTCAACATCCGGGAAGAACACCGATCAGCTGTATGAGAGAGTGGATTTTGAAGAACTGCTGAAACGTTCGGATCTGATATCGGTGCATGCACCGCTGAACCCGGACACAAGAAAACTTTTTGACAGAGCGGCTTTTGAGAAGATGAAGAAGTCCGCAATTTTTGTGGTGGCGCAGACATCGTGGATCAGGAAGCACTTACGTGGGCTTTGCAGGAAAATAAGATTGCGGCAGCGGCTCTGGATGTGCTGGACGGAGAGCCGATGAGGGAGGACAATCCATTAAGGCAGATCCAGGACAGCGGCAAGCTGATCATTACGCCTCATATTGCCTGGGCACCGAAAGAGACTCGTGAAAGACTGCTGGACGGAGTCTATGAAAATATCAAAAAAATCCTGTGATATCAAACAGTTCGATATCACAGGATGCACATAGCTGAAACAGTTGTCAATCCTCTTCGATTACCTGAAGTTCAAGGTAGTCGAAGGGGATTTCTTCTATAAAACTATCCTGGTAAAAACGAGTTTTGCTGTGGCGTTTGAATTCCTGAATATTGGAATCGAGCCAGATTGGTTTGCCGAGATCAAAGTCGTAGCAGATCTGATCTAAAGAATCAAAGATTTTGTGTGTGCGTGTATCGTTTCGGTCATCTTCTATGACGGTATCTCGAAGCATATGGTTGTCTTTAAAAATTTTCCCCCATAAACGGAACATAACATTTCTACCTCCATATAAAAGCTGCCATAAAGGGCAGAAGTAATTGATTTCAAGTATAGCGGATTTTAAAATGAAAGTAAAGAGACTGCCTGAAAACGGCAGCCTCTTCAAACTTTTTCACTTGAAAAATGGAAGTGAATAGTTTATAATCATCTTAGAAGCAATCAGAGGGTTTGCGTATGTCCGATGGTTGCCACCGGAAACTTATAAACGAAGTTTATAAATTACACACGGCTATCTCCTAGGGGTGTAGGAGATAGCCACTTTTTTATTTACGGTGGTTGTCAATATATGTAAGTGTTGCAAAAATTACAAGCACAAGTGTTAATACTTCAAGTGTATTCATACAATATCTCCTTTCCGTTTCCGGAAGGAACAACCACCAGACTATTCCTACGTTAGCTCTAATCTGATTACTATTAGTCTAGCATATATAAAATGAATTGACAACATACAACATAAAATCTATTAATTTTACATTTTGTATATCAAACCTAATCGGTTTCCTTTGCAGTAGCCTCCACCTGGCGGCTGACTTTTGAGGTGTCACGGTTCATAAAGTAGCTGTAGATCAGGGAGGACATTTCCTGAAGAGAATCTACGGCAGAACTTTTGCTGGAAACCTCGCAGGACATGATACATAAAATATAATCGCCTTTTGGTGTGTAGACGATTGCTGCATCGTTTTCGCAGTCGGAAGTCTCACCGGTTTTGTTTGCAACACGCGATTCCGACGGGATCGTGGATGGGATTTTGTAGGTAACCTGCTGATTTAACAGAAGTTCTTCCATCTGGCGGGAAGCGAGATGAGAGATAAATTCTCCGCGGTAAATACGTTCCAGAAGGCGACCGCAGTCTTTGGCGGAAGTTGTGTTTTTGGTATCAGCGTCGTACCACAGACTGGTGTCTTCCAGACCGTTGTATTCGTGCGTATATTCAAATCCCTGTGCTTTTATGAAAGCATTTACTTTCTTCATGCCTTTTTTGTGGTCGTGATCTTTGTTCAGATAACGGACCAGCTCATTTGTGGCAGAATTATCGCTGACTGTGATCATTTCATCGAGAAGATGTTTGGTCGTGTCATTCATTTCCAGATTGCCGTTCTGGATTTCCTGCATTACGGCTCCCATCACATAAAGTTTGATCAGGCTTGCGGACTCCTGGGCACGTTCGTTGATGCTTATCACATTTCCGGTGGTCAGGTCTTTCAGATAAACAGACCACTTGGAAGAATAGCTGTTGACGCGTCTGGTAAGCTCTGTTTTCAGCTCTTTCCAGGAAAAATCCTGATTCAGAGAATCGAAAGTGTAGGAAGGTGTAAGAGTGGCTTCCTGCAGAATCTGTGAAAAGGTATCGGAATTATCAGCCATAAGAAAAGAAGCTGTGTTATTGGAAGACTTGCTTTCTTCCGGGATTTCCGTTTCAGCTTCTGTCTCCGCTTCGGTCTGAAAAGTGCTTAATGTTTCAGGGGATACCGTTTCGGTTTCGGACGGAACGGATTCTGTCGGAGTACTTTTTTCGGTTGTTATATCCTGGCGGAACGGCGATTCCTTCAGCCAGTCTGTTGTATCAGAAGCAGCTGCCAAAGCAGGAAAATTCTGTAAAAGAATACTGCCGGACAAAAAGGCAGCAGTAAAAGTTTTTTTCAGTTTCTTAGAGGTCATGCTACATCCTTTCTCCTGAAAAACAGTTTGATGGATCAAGATACAAAACAATGTCTGCCAATGCTCTGACATCATTCTGAATCATACAATAAACTTTTCGTTCTGTAAAGAGTTCAGACAGAAAAATATTCTTGATAAATGCTGGAAAATATGCTACATTCTCAAGGTGACAAGACACCTGAAATGACATTGCTGAAGAATCAATATAAAGGTGTAAACTCACTCCGGGAAGTGCATACAGGCAGTCTGACCGGGAAAACTTTATCGAGGAGGAAAGAAAGGCATGAAAAAATTACTGAACCACATTTTTATTGATGGTTTGAGCGGCATGGCTTTGGGCTTGTTTTCTACACTGATTGTTGGTACAATAATCCAACAGATTGGAAACCTGATCGGCGGAAACATTGGAGACATGCTTTTTATCATGGGAAAGATGGCAGCAGCGATGACCGGTGCTGGTATCGGTGTCGGTGTGGCACACCGTTATCAGGAAAGTCCGCTGGTGGTGCTTTCTGCGGCAACGGCCGGCATGACAGGAGGATTTGCAAGTAAGATTCTGGCAGGTTCACTTCTGGTTGACGGAAGCGTTGTTCTGGCAGGACCTGGAGAACCGCTCGGTGCATTTGTAGCGGCATTTGCAGGAATTGAACTGGGACATCTGGTTTCCGGTAAGACAAAAGTAGATATTCTGGTAACGCCGATCGTGACGATCGTAACCGGATGTGCAGTCGGTCTGATCGTAGGACCGCCGATTTCCAAATTTATGACCGGACTTGGTGCAATCATCAACTGGGGAACAGAACAGCAGCCATTTATCATGGGAATCGTGGTTTCCGTGCTGATGGGAATGATCCTGACACTGCCGATCAGTTCTGCGGCTCTGGGTATTATTTTAAATCTTTCCGGACTTGCAGCCGGTGCGGCGACGATTGGATGTTGCTGTAACATGGTAGGATTTGCAGTGGCAAGCTATCGTGAAAATAAAGTTGCCGGACTTCTGGCACAGGGCATTGGAACATCTATGCTGCAGGTGCCGAATATTGTAAGAAAACCAATCATATGGATTCCGGCGATTGTTTCCAGTGCCGTTTTGGGACCGGTCAGCACAATGCTGGTCAAAATGACGAGCAATGCAACAGGCTCCGGTATGGGAACCGCAGGATTTGTAGGGCAGATCATGACCTATCAGACGATGGCACCGGAAATCGGAGGTACCATGACAATGATCATCATTGTGGTATTCCAGATTGTGCTGCCGGCAGTGATCACACTGGCAGTGTCCGAATTTATGAGAAAAAAAGGCTGGATCAAAGACGGCGATATGAAACTGGAACTGTAGGAGTGAGCTTAAGCCTCCTGCAAAGTGATTCCGACAGAATCATGTATCAGATTTCCTATGCATCTGATTTGATCAAATATGCAGGAGGTGTAAAAAGAAATTATGAATCGAAAAGGAACAGGGCTTGTCCATATTTATTTCGGGGACGGAAAAGGAAAGACAACAACAGGAATGGGACTCTGTGTGCGGGCAGCCGGTTATGGCTACCGTGTACTGATCTATCAGTTTATGAAAAACAACAAGACGAGTGAACGAAACATTCTGGAAAAGATAGAGAATGTTTCAATCGTAAACGGACTGGATCAGGAGAAATTCAGCTTTCAGATGACGGAACAGGAAAAGAAAGAACGTCTTGCTTTCTATAACAGTCAGTTTGAGAAGGTGACAAAGAAAGCGGTGGAGGAAGATTTCGATGTGCTTTTTCTGGATGAGACGATCTATACGATCAGTGCGGGACTGCTGGATGAAAAGCTGGTACTTGACTTTCTGAAAAAGAAACCGGACAAGCTGGAAGTGATCCTGACCGGAAATACACCAAGCGAGGCGATGATCGCTGCGGCAGACTATGTATCGCAGATCAAAAAGATCAAGCATCCGTTTGATGAGGGTCAGGCATCCAGAATGGGGATTGAAAATAGAAACGAATCGGAGAGTGTGTGAAATCCGGCACAAAAATATCCGTATGAGGAGTGCCCCAATGTCTGGTACATTGGAGGCTATTATGAAAAATTTATTGCTTTGTGTAAAGTGTATCAAAAGCTTTCGCTCTTGAACTGTTTACATAGTAACAATGATGTATGAATAGAATATGAACACTCTGTGAAAAGTGTGTGAAAATAACAAAAACAGGTCTTGAACAGACCTGTTTTTTGTTGGAATGTACTAATACATGACGGAATTGTTGGAGTACAAAGTACGGAACAATTCGTATGCATCTTTTCATCGTAACATCAAAGCTTAATGTTTTTGAACAGGGAGCCAAGACTTGTGGTAGCGGCTTCTGTCTCCGGAAGTTCGAAAGTCTCTTCTTCGACTTCTTCTGCGGCTACATCGTTCAGGGCTTTCATGCTCAGACTCAGTTTTCCGTCTTTGATCGCAGTGATCTTGACTTTTACAGTATCACCTTCGGACAGAACAGCTGCCGGTGTTTTGATACGTTTTTCGCAGATCTGAGAAACGTGCAGCAGACCGGACAGGCCATTTCCAAGGTTGATAAATGCACCGTAAGGTTTGATGGTCTCTACGGTTCCTTCGGTAACGAGTCCGACCTGAACGTTGGAAACTTTTGCTTTGCGTTCTTCATCTGCTTTCTCACGCAGGATCTCTCTTGCGGAAAGGACGAGACGTTTATTTTCAGCATCAGCATTGATGACACGGACTTCCAGTTCTTTGCCGAGCCAGTCGTTCAGAGCGTCTTCTTCTACATAGTTCAGGGAAAGCCTGGATGCCGGGATGAAACCGCGGATGCCGTCCAGGTATGCAACCACACCGGATTTTACGATGCCACCGACCTTAACGGTCAGGTTGGTGCCTTCTTCCATGTATTTTTTGAATTTGTCCCATGCGAGAATGTCATTCGCTTCTTTGGAGGAGAGCAGAATGTGGCCTTCTCCGTCATCTCTGCGGATCACGGTTGCGGAGATCTCATCACCGATGTGAACATCTTCTTTGAGATTAAATCCAGGATCGCTTGTGAAATCTTCCAGACGGATGATACCTTCGGTGTAGTATTTCAGATCCAGTGTGATCTCAGATTCGGAAACACCGATTACGGTTCCGGTGAGGATATCGCCTTCATGGATCTGTTTGAAAGAAGCTTCCAGTTCTTCAGCGTAATCAGCCATGGTTTCTGCCGGTTCTTCCGGTGAGGCAGTTTCGGTGGTTTCCGGTGTTTCAGCAGCCGAAGTTTCGGCTTCTGCTGCGAGTTCTTCAGATGTTTTTAATTCTTCTGACATTGTAATACCTCCTGTTGATTTTGTGGTGTTAAGGCAAAAAGATGCAGACCAGAAGACTTGCTGCCGGGTCTGTAAAATATGATTCCAATATACCTTTTTGCGATGAATTTGTAAAGCAACTTGGGAAATAACTTTTGACCATGACATTCAAAAATGCTAAAATAATAAAAACAGGAGCAGACGGGTGTCTGCGGAAAGGATGGACTTATGAATATTCCGACACCTCATATAGAGGCAAAAAAGGGTGATTTTGCAAAAACAGTACTGATGCCGGGTGATCCGCTGCGGGCGAGATTTATAGCGGAACATTATCTGGAAGATGCAGTTCTGGTCAACTCGGTGCGCCAGATGTCAGGTTATACGGGAACTTATAAGGGCAAGAGAGTTTCTGTGATGGCGAGCGGCATGGGAATGCCTTCAATGGGCATTTATTCTTATGAGCTGTTCAATGGTTATGATGTGGAAAATATTATCCGGATCGGCACGGCAGGTGCACTCAGGGAAGATCTGCATCTGCGGGATCTGGTATTTGGCATCGGTGCCTGCACAAATTCGAATTTTGCGGCACAGTATCAGCTTCCGGGAAGCTTTGCTCCAACGGCATCTTTTCCACTTTTGAGAAAAGCAGTGGAAGCGGCAGAAAAAAGGGAAGGTCTGCATTATATGGTCGGAAATCTGCTTTCTTCGGATACATTTTACAGCGATTCCAACCTGGATGTGAACTGGCGGAAAATGGGCGTACTGGCCGTGGAAATGGAAGCGGCGGCATTGTATATGAATGCGGCGAGAACCGGAAAACAGGCTCTTGCGATCTGTACGATCTCGGACAGCATTGTTACCGGAGAGGCGACAAACTCAGCAGAACGTGAAAAGAGTTTTCATGATATGATGGAACTGGCACTTGAAATCGCACCTGAATAACGGAGGGATTTGCAGGATGGATGACAGAGACAGAACAGAGCTGGTAAGACAGGCTTTTCTGGCACAGCAGCAGGCTTATGCACCGTATTCAGAGTTTCTGGTCGGGGCGGCACTGCTCACAGAAGACGGTAAGATCTATCAGGGATGCAACATTGAGAATGCGGTATATTCGCCGGGCAACTGTGCGGAACGGACAGCATTTTTTAAGGCAGTGTCAGAAGGCAGGCGGGATTTTACGGCGATAGCGATCGTCGGAAATAAACGGGGCGAAGCCGGAGATTACTGTCCGCCGTGCGGCGTGTGCCGTCAGGTGATGGCAGAATTCTGCAAAGCAGATTTTGAGATTCTGCTGGCAAAAGATACGGAAAACTGGAAAAGTTATACACTGGAGCAGTTACTGCCGGAGCGTTTTACGTTATAATCATATGGAGGCTATTATGGAAAACAATAAGAGGAAAATTTATGTGATCGGACACAAGAATCCGGATACGGACTCGATCTGTTCTGCGATCGCTTATGCAGATATCAAAAACAGAACGGAGGAAAATCCCGTTTACGAGGCAAAGCGTGCCGGTCAGATCAACGAAGAAACGCTGTATGTGCTGAAACGTTTTCAGATGAATACACCGGGCTATATGCCGAATGTCGGTACGCGTGTCAAAGACATGGATGTGCGTAAAGTCGGTGGAGTAGACAGTAAAATTTCTCTGAAAAAAGCATGGACGCTGATGCGGAATGAAAATGTATTTACCCTTCCGATCCTTAATCAGAATCAGGAGCTGGAGGGTCTGATCACGACAAACGACATTACAGAATCGTACATGGATGTTTACAACAATGCAGCACTTTCTGAGGCAAGAACGCCGTATCGCAACATTCTGGAAACAGTAGATGGAACGATGATCGTTGGAAATGAGCATGCACATTTTACGGATGGAAAGGTGCTGATCGCGGCATCCAGCCCGGAAGTGATGGAACAAAGTGTGGAGCAGAATGATCTGGTGATTCTGGGAAACCGTTATGAAGCTCAGCTTTGTGCGATCGAGATGGGGGCGAGCTGCATCATCGTCTGTATGGGTGTTCCGATTTCGAAGACGATCCGCCGACTGGCAGAGGAGAGAGAATGTTTTGTGATCAGTTCTCCGCATGATACTTATACGGTTGCACGACTGATCAATCAGAGTATGCCGGTGAAACATTTTATGACCAGTGAGAATCTGGTGAAATTCAGCATTGACGATTATACGGATGATATCAAAGAAGTTATGGCAAAACTGCGTCACAGAGATTTCCCGGTTCTGAATAAACACGGAAAATATGTGGGAATGGTTTCCAGACGTAACTTGCTGGGTATCAAACGCAGACAGCTCTGCCTTGTGGATCACAATGAAATTTCGCAGGCGGTTGACAACATCGAAAGTGCAGAGATTCTGGAGATTATCGATCACCACAGGATCGGATCTTTGCAGACGATGGCTCCGGTTTATTTCCGCAATCAGCCGGTTGGATGTACGGCAACGATTCTGTATCAGGTTTATCAGGAAAAAAATCTGACGATTGAACCAAATATTGCCGGACTGCTCTGTTCTGCGATTCTTTCGGATACGCTGATGTTCCGTTCTCCGACCTGTACGGCGATGGACAAGGCAGCGGCAGAAAAGCTGGCGGAGATCGCAGGTGTCAAATGCGAAGAGCTGGCATCCGAGATGTTTGCAGCGGGAAGCAACTTAAAGAATAAATCACCGGAAGAAATCTTCTATCAGGATTTCAAGAAATTTGAGTTAAATAAATCCAGCTTTGGCGTTGGACAGATCACTTCTGTAAATGCGGATGAGCTGACCGAGATCAAGAAAGAACTGCTTCCATATATGGAAAAGGCTCTGGGAAGCCACGGGGAATCCATGCTGTTCTTTATGCTGACAGATATTATCAACGAAAGCACAGAGCTGCTGTTCTACGGCGGAGACAGCAAAAATGTGGTAAGCGAAGCGTTCCACAAAGAGCCGCAGGAAGGCGAGCAGTCTGTGATCCTGCCGGGTGTTGTTTCCAGAAAGAAACAGCTGATCCCGAGCTTTATGACGGCAATGCAGCAGTAGGAGGCAATTATAATTATGGCAAAGCAAATCTGGAAACCGGGAAATATGATCTATCCGCTTCCGGCAGTGATGGTCAGCTGTCAGAGGGAAGGCGAGAAACCAAACATCATCACGGTGGCGTGGACGGGAACCGTCTGTACCAACCCGCCGATGGTTTATATTTCGGTAAGACCGCAGCGTTATTCGTATGATATTCTGGATGAGACAGGAGAATTTGTCATCAACCTGACAACAAAAGAGCTGGCACGGGCAACTGACTACTGTGGTGTACGTTCCGGCCGGGATGTCGATAAATTCAAAGAGACCGGGCTGACTGCGGTGGAAGCAACGAAGGTCAAAGCACCGCTGATCGCGGAAGCACCGGTCAATATCGAGTGCCGTATCACCGAGAAGAAAGAACTCGGTTCGCACCATATGTTCCTCGCAGAAGTACTGGCAGTTCATGTCGATGAAAAATATCTTGATGAGAATGGAAAATTTCAGCTCAATAAAAGTGGGCTGATTGCATATTCGCACGGAGAATATCTGGATCTCGGAAAAGAGATCGGGACGTTCGGATATTCTGTGAAGAAAAAGACGAAAAAGCCACAGAAGAGAAGAAAGAAGAAAGTGGAGAGGTAGTTTTTTACTCCATCTCACTTGCTCGTGTCACCGCTTTTTTTCCATATTTTTTGCGAATAGAATCAAGTGCTGCATCCAGTTTTTTCTGTTTTTCCGGGGATGGTTTTTTCGGAAAATCGGCATTGGCATTTGTTTTGTTTGCAGAAATATCGGAAAAATCCAGGTCAAACAAGGAAAGCTGGACGGGCTCGTTTTCATCAACGAGTTTGGTAGTGCGAATACCTAACAGGCGAACGGGCTGCTGATTCCAGAGTTCGTGGAAGAGCCGTTTAGAGGTCTGAGTGATCAGGTCGGTAGAATTTGTTGGAATATCAATCTGGGTTTGTCTGGAAACAGACTGAAAATCGTAGTATTTGATTTCCACACAGATGCTGCCGGCTTTTTTGTGTGCTTTTCGCAGGCGGGATGCAACACTTTCTGCAAGGGAGTGCAGGATCGGTACAGCCTCGCATTCTTTTGTCAGGTCGGAGGACAGAGTGGTAGAGTTTCCAATCCCTTTTGCTTCCGCCGGGGTGGAACAGACCGGGCTGTTATCGATCCCATTTGCGTAATTCCAGAGCATGGTTCCATGGCTTTTCAGATTGAGCGTGATCAGTTTCGGGTCGGAGGCGGCAAGTTCTCCGATGGTGCGGATGCCGAGGTTGTTCAGAGCTTTCACGGAAGATTTGCCTGCCATGAACAGTTCTCCGATCGGAAGAGGCCACATTTTCTGCGGGATTTCGTCCGGAAACAGAGTGTGTATTTTATCCGGCTTTTCAAAATCCGATGCCATTTTTGCCAGAAGTTTATTGGAAGAAATACCGACATTTACGGTAAAGCCAAAGCGGCTGTGGATTTCGTCCTTGATGTATCTGGCAGCGGCGTAAGGTGACGGATAGCGATGGGAAATCCCGGTAAAATCCAGGAAACATTCATCAATGCTGACCTGTTCAATATCAGGAGTCAGGCTGTGCAGAAAGTCCATCATGCGGCAGCTGTACGCATGATAAAGGTCGTGGTTGGGCGGTGCCATTACAAGATTTGGACATTTTTTTAAGGCATTCACGACAGGTTCGCCTGTGTGGATGCCGAATTTTTTTGCCGGGATGGATTTGGCGAGGACAACGCCGTGGCGTGTCTTCTGATCGCCGCCGATGATGGCAGGGATTTCTCGCAGATCCGGACCGTTTCCTGTTTTTAAATTTTCGACAGACGTCCAGCTTAGATAAGCGGAATTTACATCAATATGAAAGATCGTACGCATGTGGGGACACCTCGGTTTGCTTTATCAGAATGGTCTTTTGTGAGCAAGCTCCCAAAATCCATTCATGTTAAATCTGCATGGTGAGAAAGATGATGCCACGGATTGCTCCGCTGAAAATCAGCTTTCGCAATCCTGTAAACATTCGGAATACGCAAATTTACTGCGTAAATTGCTTCTTCCTCATGTTTAAGCGGATGAAAAGGTCAATCGTCTTATCTTGCAAGCAAGAACGACGTTGGACTTTTTCATCCTTGGCATCATTTATTGTACCACTTTTTTCACGTCTGCACAGGGGAAAGCATATTTTATAGCAAATGTTTTGCGAGTGGAGTGAGACAATCGTGGATTCTTTTGAAGAAAAATTTCCGTGGAATTTTATGTCATATCATCAGGGTTATCCGATGCCGGGAGCGATGATGCCGGTGGAAAGCCCGATGGTACCGTGGATGGGCATGGCAGGTGGTTATCCTGTTTATCCGGCAAACATGTATCCGCAGGCGTATCTGGATGAGATGCAAAATGAGCGGGACATGAAGAAGATGAAGGAACTTTATCCGGAGGTGGCGAAGGATGTTCTAAGTGTGGTGGAGGATGAGTGTGACCAGATGGAGTACGACGGCAGCATGATGTTTGATGAGTATCCGGATAAGGTGATGTTTGAGCGGATCAAAAACCGGATTTATGATAAGGTTCAGGAGAAATATCCGGTCGAAGAGGAGGATGACCGGGATCAGGCGATGGTCATGCAGCAGGAGGTGTACAGACGTTATCCGCCGCGTAAAAACTGGCTGGGGGACATAATCGAGGTGCTTCTGTATCAGGAAATGTACCGCAGGAGGTGCAGACGGCGAAGCTGCCGCAGGAGATACTGAATTCAAGTCGAACGCACGTGGAACCTGGGATACTGCGGTCAGTTTAAAAAAATTTAAGTTGTGGTTTTAAAGCAAAGACATTACAATGGAGGGGACTGCTGGGGTCATACAGCAGTTCTCATCTCAGTCGTATTATCTCAGTCGAGAAGACTCCCACTTCTGCAAGTGGTGAGTAATAGCAAGTCTTTCTCAGTGGGAGTACAATCTCCGACTGAGATAAACGCTCCGCGAGTATGTGCAGTGATTCTGAGAAGAATATGTCAGCTTTCGCTGACCAGAATCACGCACCAAGTCTCACGTGCGTTCGACTTGAAAAGAAAGGGTACAGGATATATGGAAGAATTAAAAATATTGCTGGAGGAGTGTGTCTGTGAAAAGCTGATACATATGACAGCAAGTGGGGCGAGGGACAAGGATGGCATTTCCAAAGTGCGTATCCGGCCGGTTCTGCAAAAAGGAAGTCTGATGTTTCAGTCTGCAGCACGCAAGGGGAAGCAGGAGTTTCACAGCAACCGCGATCGTGATGAGCTGATCGGGGATGTTCTGAAATTTATGGAAGAGGATTTCCGGCAGCTTCAGATTCAGATGCAGGACGAGCTGATCACAGTTCTGATCAGCAAAAAGGGAAAAGTGACGATCAAACGTAAAAAGAGTGTGACAAAACTGGATGCACCAGTTCTGATGCACAATCGTAAGAAACATTACATTCTGGAGGAAGGGATTCCGGTGCCGTTTCTGATTGATCTTGGAGTGCAGACTGCAGAGGGCAGGATCGTGCATGCCAGATACGACAAATTTCGCCAGATCAACCGTTTCCTGGAGTTTGTGCAGGATATCCTGCCACAGATGGAAAAGGGCAGAGAGCTTACGATTCTGGATTTCGGATGCGGCAAATCTTACCTGACGTTTGCACTTTATTATTATCTGAAGATTTTAAATGGCTATGATATCCGTGTGGTCGGACTGGATCTGAAAGAAGATGTGATCGCACGCTGCAATGCCCTTGCGGAAAAATACGGCTATGATAAACTGACTTTTCTGACCGGAGATATTGCAGATTACGAGGGCGTTTCCAAAGTGGACATGGTTGTGACGCTGCACGCCTGTGATACGGCCACAGATTATGCTCTGGAGAAGCTCTGGAATGGGATGCAAAAGTAATCCTGTCTGTGCCTTGCTGTCAGCATGAACTGAATAAACAGATGGAAAATGAGATTCTGAAACCAGTTCTGAAATATGGTCTGATCAAGGAGCGGATCGCTGCACTTGTGACGGACGCACTCCGGGCAGGAAGACTGGAAGAAGCCGGATATCAGGTGCAGATTCTGGAGTTTATTGATATGGAGCATACTCCGAAAAATATTCTTATAAGAGCAGTAAAAACAGGAAAACCACATGAGATCAAAGAACTGGATGCCTGTGAGAAATTTCTTGGTGTTGATCCGCTGCTTGGACGTTTGAGAAAAGAAAAAGGGGAAATGTAAATGAAGAAAATATTGATAAGGATCGTAGTTCTGGTGCTTGTTTTTGCGGCGGCTGTCTTTGGTACATCCAAAATCCTCGGGAAAAAAATGGCAGATACCTCTGAAGTGATGGCACAGGCTACGTTTCCGCTGGTTTATGTTGATCTGAACGGAAAACAGATCAACTGTATGCATGGTTATGCACAGGAAATGGATGTCATTGCCATGCGGGATACACTGACACCGCTCAGTAATGATAAAACAGTAAATATACAGATCCAGCCGTTTGAAAACCAGATCAGCAGCGTCAGCTACGAAGTACTGTCTGCGGATGGCAGCAAATCACTGGAAAATACGCTGGTAACGACACTTGGCAAACAGGATGATTATGTGACGGCAGAACTGAAAGTTAATAATAAGATCCTGATCAACACAGAATATATCATGAAGATCAAAGTGACTGCCGGTGTCAGGGATATTTATTATTACACACGCATTATCAACCAGGCGAACCTGAATACAGAAAACTACCTGAATTTTGCAACCGGATTTTATGAGAAATGTTTAAACGGGAATGATGAAGACGGAATGATCTCACAGACGATCGAGCCAAATGAAGATGCCGATAACACAACGCTTGCCCATATGGACATCCACAGTTCCGGTGCACAGCTGATGTGGGGAAAGCTCACGCCGCAGGCATATTTAAAGCCGATCCCGAGCATCAAGGAATTAAACGAAAATACGGCAACACTGGAAATGGATTATGTGATCACAGCGACCGGTGATACCGAGGATATGGAAATGTATCATGTGACAGAATATTACCGTATGCGATACGCAGAATCGCAGGTCATGCTGCTTGATTTTGAGCGTGATACAAATGAGATTTTTGATCCGGAAAATTCGATTCTTGTGACAAATGGTATCCGCCTTGGCATCAACAGCCGGGATCTGACCTACAAAAGTGATACCGACAAAAAATATTTTGCATTTGCACAGCAGGGTTCCCTGTGGCTTTATGAAACGGGGACGAAAAAGCTGACGCAGGTGTTCAGTTTCCTTCAGAATGGAAAGCTGGATGCGAGAGATATTTATGATGAAAATAATATCCGCATCATAAATATAGATTCCAGCGGAAATATGACCTTCCTTCTGTGCGGTTATATGAACCGCGGCAAACACGAAGGAGAGTGCGGCGTTGCGGTCTATACTTACGATGCAGCGACAACAAGTATCACGGAGCGGCTTTATGTGGAAACACAGGAAGCATTCTCCCTGCTGGATAAAGATGTCGAAAATCTGGGTTATATGTCAGCGGACCGGACACATTTTTATCTGACACTGGAAGGAAGTTTTTACGATATCAATATCACAGATAATTCAGTGACAGAACAATTTTCCAACTTAAGCAGCGGATGTTATGTCGGCTCTTCCACCGGAGGAAAATTTGCATGGCTTCAGGAAAATAAAAAATACGATTCTTCTACGCTGAATCTGCGTGATCTGGAAACAGGAAACGATACTGCATTTACCTGCGACAGTGATGAACGTCTGCAGCCAATCGGATTTATCGATTCTGACCTGGTGTACGGCGTGGCGAAGGTTTCGGATATTGACACAGAAGACAAGGGAAGCGAAGTATTCCCGATGTACAAAGTACTGATCGTAAATTCTGCGGGAGAGACATTAAAGACTTATGAGCCGGACGGCTGTTACGTGATCGGCGGAAGCGTAAATGACAAACTGCTGACGCTGGACCGTGTCAAGAAAACGAAACGCGGCTATACAGAGACCAGCCAGGATCACATCGTAAACAGCAGTGCGGACGATGAAGCGGCTTATGGATTTGCGTATGTAGAAAGCGACAAAAAACAGACAGAAACCATTCTGAAAACGGGTGAGACGATCGAGGAAGGTACAACACCGCAGATCCTTTATGCAAAACAGGTCAAGGCAGAAGGCGAAGAGGCTGCAGAAGTATCGATTCCGGCCCAAAAACAGACAGAAGAACTTTACTATGTCTATGCGAAAGGTCATCTCGACAGCATGTACACCACGATCAGTGAGGCGGTACAGAGAGCAGATGATCAGCTTGGCGTTGTGGTAAACAACAAACAGCAGCTGATCTGGGAGCGAGGCAACAAACAGACCACCTGCAAGCTGGATATCAGTACGTTCCCGGATGTGATTTTAAGCGGTAAGATGAACATCAAAAAACTGTCAAAAAATCTCGGCAAACAGGTACTTGACCTGACCGGATGTACACTCGACAGTGTGCTGTATTATGTAAGCGAGGGCACGCCGGTTCTGGCAAAAACAGCAGACGGCGTTGTGATCATTGCCGGATATGACCAGTACAATACAATCCTGTTAAAACCGGGAGAAGCCGAGACCTATTATTACGGCCTGGAAGAAAGTGCCGATATGTTTGAAGCAGCCGGAAATCAGTTTGTAACGTATTTTGATCCGCTTGAGGAGTAAAAACAGAAAAAATTTTCCATGCAACAAAACACGAAAAAAATGACACTGTATAGATGAGAGGCGGGAAGGCTGCAGACGGAACGCCTCCTGAGCATAAAAAGAATGGGGTGATCATATGGAGCGAAATGCAGAAGATTTTGCTGCAAAATACGAGAAAGTATATCAGGATATGTTTCGATTTGCATTATATACCCTGAAAAACAGGCATGAAGCAGAAGATGTTGTAAGTGAGACGGTACTGGATGCCTGGAAGGGGATTGAAGGGTTAAAAGACGAAAATGCTTTTCGTGCCTGGATTTTCCGGATTCTTGCCAACAAATGCAGACAGAAGCTGAAATCCTATCTGAACCGTGCCGTGGAGCTTCCGGCCGATCTGGCATGGCGGGAACGTGACACGAGCGAAGATATGGATGTGCGGGCGGCATTTTATAAATTAAATGACGAAGAACGTCTGATACTTTCTTCCAGTCTGTTTGGCGGATATACCGGAAAAGAGATTGCCTCCATGCTGGAAATGAATGAGAATACCGTGCGTTCTCTGAAAAGCCGTGCTCTTAAGAAAATGGAGCAGATGCTTAGTGAGTGAGAGGAGTTGGATTGTATGGATGAAAAAAAGATTTTGGATATGATAAAAAAATCCGGTGAAAATGTCGATGCACCGGAAGAAATCCATCCAGAGCAGATTAAACGTCTGCTGGAAGAACAGCCGGTGGATAAAAAAAGCCGGTTTCGAAGATATGCCCAGTGGGGAGCAGTTGCGGCAGTCTTCGCACTGGTGATCATCGGAGGGGTGACGGGTCTTACCAGACTTTCCGGCACAAATGGCGAAAACAGCCAGAATGAAGCCGGAACGATGTCGCTTGCAGACGCATCGCAGAGTACAAAAGCGACAGGTGAGACAGAAATTTTTGAAGTTACAACAGAAAATACAACGGAAGCAACAACAGAAAAAACAACGACGGCCCAGACGTCAGCGGATGTTGAATCCGGTAATTATGTTTTTGCCGGTGCAAAGAGTTATCAGGAGATTTTTGATGCCCTGAAAAAAACAGAAAGCGGATATGGCGGGTATGAGACAGCAGAGCTGGCAAGAGGTACGACAAACGACTATATGGTGGAAGATTCGGCGATGGCGGCCATGGATATGGGAAGCTCTGAGACAAATGCGGGAGCAGGGCTTTCTTATTCAAAGACAAATCTGCAGGAAGCAGGCGTGGATGAAGCAGATGTAGTCAAGACGGACGGAAAATATCTGTATGTGATGAAAGCAACCGGCAGTGTCCGTCTGATCCGTGCAGAAGACAAGGCTTTGCAGACAGAGGGAACGATCATGCTGGATGCCCTGAATGAGACACCACAGGAAATGTATGTAGATGGCAATATACTCAGCCTAATCGTGACCGGAAGCAAGACTACGCTGAACAGTGATGCTGAAGAAGATACTTACACGGCGGATACGGAAAATTATACAAAACTTTACACCTATGATATTTCCGATCGTTCCCAGCCGCAGCTCACCGGTGTGGTTCAGCAGCAGGGACACTACAGCACCTCCAGAAAAAACGGCGATATCGTTTATCTGTTTACGCAGTTTGATCCGCAGGTCAGCGATGCATCGGAAATTGATGAGTACATTCCTGCAGTCAATGGTGCAAGAATGGAGTCCTCGGATATTTTTCTTCCGGAGTATCAGAACAGTACTTCCTGCCTGGTAATCTCTTCTGTGAGCACCGGAAAGCCGGATGCGATCATAGATCAGAAAGCAGTTGTATCTGCAGCGGAGAATTTTTATGTAAGTGAGAATAATATTTATATCAGCAACACAAACTGGAGCAGTGATGTGACGATGACACAGATTCTGAAATTCTCCTGCCAGAAAGGGAAGATCCAGGCAAAAGGTGCGGCAGATTTAAAAGGTTCTCTGAACGACAGTTTTTCCATGAATGAGTACAACAGTTATCTCAGAGTTGTTCTGACAGACTACAGCGGGGAGACACAGAAAAATGCACTCTATGTGCTGGATGATGCGATGCAGGTCTGCGGAAATATTGGAGATCTGGCAGAAGGTGAGGACATCCGTTCCGCAAGATTTCTCGGAGATATCGGATATTTTGTGACATTTCGCAATACAGATCCGCTGTTTTCGGTTGACTTAAGCGATCCGTCTGATCCGAAAATACTTGGAGAACTGAAAATCACAGGATTTTCCTCGTATCTGCATTTTTACGGAGAAAACAAACTGCTCGGTGTGGGCAACGAAGTTGATCCGGAGACAGGAGCTTATACAGGTATCAAACTTGCGATGTTTGATGTATCCGATCCATCCAACGTAAAACAGCTGCACAAGTTTGTGATCAAAGACACTTACGACTGCCCGCTGTTCTACAATTACAAAGCGGCGATGATTGATACGGAAAAAAATGTTTTGGCTTCATGTGTGATTCCAGTTATATGGTCTTTGCTATGATGAAGAAAAAGGATTTGAAAATGTCTTCACGGAAAATCTCGGAGATTCTTACTATGGCTACTCTTACAGAGGACTTCAGGAAGTCCGAGGCTGCTTTATCGGCGATGATTTTTATCTGGTCGGCGGCGGACAGATCCGTATTTATGACATGGCAAACGATTACAAAGAAGTCGGAAGACTGGAACTTTGACAGCGGCAGTTCACAGAAATCGGTGAACGGAAAGCTTTTATCTTTAAAATCTGCAGGTGATAGAATATGAAACTTACGGATAATACATTAAAATATTTAAAGGAATATGGAGGTCTTTCTTTCGGGGAAAGACCTTTTTCCCACGTAGACAGTCTGATCTTGTGTCAGCTGTCTTATTTTAAATTTCAGGATCTGGTGCCGGATCTTGTCGAAAAAATGGATGGAAATGACATCAGAGGAGTGACGATGCGTTCTCTTCGCAAACATCCGAAATACGACAGTCTGTATGTGTCAGACTGGTATGAAAAAGATAATCGCAGGCTCTATGCGGCGGTTGCCAGAAGCAGGCGTTTTGCAAAAATGCGGCTCAATTATTACACCAATCTCACGGACAAAGAAATGCAGATGCAGTTCTCGGCAGTTACATTTCTGCTGGAAGACGGAACGGTGTATGTGGCATTTCGCGGGACAGATGAGACGATCGTCGGCTGGAGAGAAGATTTTGATATGGCACTGAAAAGCCCGATTCCGTCGCAGACGGCGGCAAGGCTCTATCTGCGGCACATTGCAGAATACACCGGCGATGCCCCGCTGATGATTGGCGGACATTCCAAAGGCGGCAATGAGGCAGTCTTTGCAGCGATGGAGACAGAACCGCAGATCCAGGACCGGATCAGAGCCGTATACTGTTTTGACGGGCCGGGTTTCCGGGAAGATATTTACCGGAAAGAAGGTTATCTTCGGATTGAAAAGAAGATTATCAAAATGGTTCCGCAGGATTCCTTTGTGGGCATGCTTCTGCATACTGCGGGAAGTTATCAGGTTGTGGAAAGTTCCGGGAAAGGTGTGCTGCAGCATGATATGTTCACCTGGGTAGTAAAAGAAGGGGATTTTGTATACAAAGAAGAGATTAACCCGGCGACCGAAAAGAAAAATCAGCAGATCAATGAGTGGATCGCATCGTATTCTCCTGAGGAGCAGCAGGAGATCGTGGATGCCCTTTTTGAGATCATTGAAGCGACTCAGGCAGACACGGTTATGGATTTTACGCAGAACCGTTTACAGAAAATGATGAAGATGCTGAACATTTTTCATGGTCTGGAGGCAAAAACAAAGCGAAATGTACGCAAGCTTTTCCATATCCTGCTTGCACCGTCGGAAAGATTAGGATATACTGAGAGCAGTAAGAAAACGGCAGAACCAGATTCTGCTGTAAAAATGGAAAACAAAGGAGTTTATAAAATGGAATTGGTAACAGTAAGAGAAATTTACCGTGATACGGAAAAATATTTAAATCAGAAGATTACAGTGGGAGGATGGCTTCGAAGCGTCAGAGATTCCAAGACATTTGGATTTTTAGTGCTGCATGACGGTACTTTCTTTGAGACACTGCAGATCGTATACCACGATAAAATGGAAAACTTTGCACAGGTTTCCAAACTGAATGTAGGAGCAGCCGTTATCGTTACCGGTACGCTGATCCCGACACCGGAAGCAAAACAGCCATTTGAGATCCAGGCAGACGAAGTTGTGGTAGAAGGAGCTTCCGCACCGGATTACCCACTTCAGAAAAAGCGTCACAGCTTTGAATATCTGCGTACTATCTCACATCTGCGTCCGAGAACCAATGCGTTCCAGGCAGTGTTCCGTGTACGTTCCCTGACCGCTTATGCGATCCACAAATTCTTCCAGGAGAGAGATTTCGTTTATGTGCATACTCCGCTGATCACCGGAAGTGACTGCGAAGGTGCGGGCGAAATGTTTCAGGTAACAACCATGGATCTGAACAACATCCCGAAAACAGAGCAGGGCGGCGTAGATTTCAGCCAGGATTTCTTCGGAAAACAGACCAACCTGACCGTAAGTGGACAGCTCAATGGCGAAACCTTTGCACAGGCATTCCGCAACATTTATACATTCGGACCGACTTTCCGTGCAGAGAACTCCAACACAACACGTCATGCAGCAGAATTCTGGATGATCGAGCCGGAGATCGCATTCTCTGATCTGAAAGATGACATGATCCTTGCAGAGTCCATGCTGAAATATGTGATCCGCTATGTCATGGAAAATGCACCGGAAGAAATGCAGTTCTTCAACAATTTTGTCGATAAAGGACTGATTGACCGTCTGAAACATGTAGTAGAATCCGAGTTTGCACACGTTACTTATACAGAAGCAATCGAATTGCTTGAGAAAAATAATGATAAATTTGAATATAAGGTATCCTGGGGATGTGATCTGCAGACAGAGCATGAGCGTTACCTGACTGAGAAAATCTTCAAACGTCCGGTATTTGTAACAGATTATCCAAAGGAGATCAAAGCGTTCTACATGAAACTGAACGAAGATGGAAAAACCGTTGCTGCTATGGACTGTCTTGTGCCTGGTATCGGTGAGATCATCGGCGGAAGTCAGAGAGAGGACGACTACGAAAAACTGCTCGCACGCATGAATGAGCTGGGACTGAAGGAAGAAGATTACGGATTCTATCTGGATCTGAGAAAATATGGATCTACAAGACATGCAGGTTTCGGACTTGGATTCGAACGTTGCGTTATGTACCTGACCGGTATGTCAAACATCCGTGACGTAATCCCGTTCCCGAGAACAGTAGGAAACTGCGAACTTTAATAAAAGCATAGTCTTACAGGCGGCACCCGGTTTTCTTGACAGAGCCGGGTGTCTGTAATCTTGGGTGGAGTTCAGACTCTTGCACGATTAAGGCTTCGCAGAACCGCATACCAGGTTTTGCCTGTGTTCGACTTGAAAAATGGGTGCAAGCTGTATCAGGAGGAAAGTACAGAAATGGGAAACCGAATTTTAGTGGTTGATGACGAAAAGGAAATCGCAGATGTTATTGAACTGTATCTGAAAAACGAAGGCTTTGAGGTCGAAAAGTTTTATACAGGAAAAGATGCACTTATATCGATTGAGAAAGCAGCGCCGGATATGGCACTTCTGGATGTGATGCTTCCGGATATTGATGGATTTGAGGTTCTTCAGAAAATCCGTGAAAAATATAATTTTCCGGTTATTATGCTGACGGCAAAAACAGAATATATGGACAAGATCAACGGTCTGATGCTCGGGGCAGATGACTACATGGCAAAGCCATTTAATCCGCTGGAACTGATCGCACGTGTCAAAGCACAGATGCGTCGGTTTACCAAGTACAATACAGGCGGAAGGGCACAGGAAGATGTAATTGATTTTGGAAATATGTTTCTGAACCGTACCACGCATGAGTGTATTTACAATGAAAAGCATCTGACTTTAACACCGATTGAGTTTGATATCCTCTGGCTGCTGTGTGACAACCGCGGGCAGGTCATCAGTTCTGAGCGGCTGTTTGAAGAAGTCTGGAAAGAAAAATATTATAAAAACAGCAACAATACGGTTATGGTCCACATCCGTCACCTGAGAGAAAAGATGAGCGGACCGACCGGCAAGAGTAATTTTATCAAGACCGTATGGGGAGTGGGATACCGCGTTGAAAAATAAATATCGCAGGCTGAAATGGAAAATGATGCTGCAGACGATGGGCATTATGATGATGAGCCTGGTGGTCGGAAAAGTGATCATCACACTGATCCTTGACGGATTGTTTCAGGGAAAGCTCTCAAACCTGATCATCGGTATTCTGATGAAAATGAATCTTTCGCAGGCAGAAGCAGATGTGATCTATCAGAATATATTTCGGGCAAACCGGGATGTGTTTCAGTGGATCGGATTTATGCTGCTGTTTCTGGTCGGATATTATGCGGTACTGTCAAAGACTGCTAATTATCTGAAAAACATCGGAGATGGGATCGACAATGTTTTAGCAAATTCAAAACAGCCGATCGAGCTGGAAACGGAACTGGAGCCGATCGCAGAGAAATTAAATACCATGAAAATGACGCTGGCACGGAAAGAACGCATGGCACAGGAAAGTGAGCAGCGGAAAAATGATCTGGTCGTTTATCTGGCACACGATCTCAAAACGCCTCTCACATCTGTGATCGCGTATTTAAGTATGTTGGACGAAAAACCGGATATGCCGCCGGAAGAACGCAAAAAATATATCTATATCGCACACACCAAGGCGATCCGTCTAAGTGAACTGATCAGCGAATTTTTTGAGATCACAAAGTTCAATCTCCAGAATATCCGTCTGGAGAAAGAGACCATCAATCTTTCACTGATGCTGGAGCAGATCATGGATGAATTTTATGCCGTGTTTGCCGATAACAATCTGACCGGAAATATTTATACGGAAGAAGATCTTATGGTAGAAGGTGATCCGGACAAACTTGCCCGTGTGTTTGACAACCTTCTGCGAAATGCGGTTGCCTATAGTTACCGCGGCACAAACATTGATGTGCGTGCATACGGGGAAGGTGTTGCCGTTGTCATCGTATTTTCTAATCAGGGTGAGCCGATCCCGAAACAGAAACTGCAGACCGTATTTGAAAAGTTCTACCGTGCGGACAATTCCAGATCGAGCCAGACCGGAGGAGCCGGACTTGGACTTTCGGTGGCAAAAGAGATCGTGGAATTGCATGAAGGAACGATCGAAGCCTTTAGTGACATTCAGTCCACCCGTTTTGTGGTGCGTCTGAAGCGACTTTTGCCGAAGGGGCAGCGGCAATCGGGAGGTGTTATTTAAATGGAAGAAAACAAGAAAAAGAAGCGTACCGCCGGAGATGTGATCCGGACGCTGATCATGATCGTGGCACTTGGTGTGTTCTGTTATTCCGGCTATCAGCTGCTTTCGATTTATCAGGAATATAAAAAGGGCAGTGATGAGTATCATGCACTGGAGAATAAATATATTGATGAAAAGGGCATGTTTGAAGAGATCAACACGGATGCGGCGGAGCCGACGATGAAAAATCCGATCGATTTTGCCGGACTGAAAGCCGTGAATGAGGATATTATCGCCTGGCTGAGGGTCGGTGCGATCGATATCGGTTATCCGGTCACGCAGGGCAAGGATAACGATTACTATCTGCACAATACCTTTGAAAATCAGCCGAATATTGCCGGATGTATTTTTATGGATCACGGCTGCAAAAAGATTTTCCGATCCGAACACGATCATTTACGGACACAATATGCGAAATCTTTCCATGTTCGGAAAATTAAAACAATTCCGCGATCAGGCAGTGTTTGACTCGGATGCATATTTCTGGGTATATACGCCGGAGAAGATTTATAAATACGAAATTTTCTCCTGCCAGGAAGTCGGTGCGACAAGCGAAACCTATCAGCTTCAGTTTTCCGACAAAAAGAAATTTCAAGAATATATCGATTCCTGTTTTGAACGTTCCGTTTTGAAACGTGACATCGAAGTGACAAGAGATGATAAAATCGTGACACTTTCTACCTGTACCGGAAATTCTGAGACGAGATTTCTCGTGCAGGGCAAGCTGATCGAAACCTACAAGGCAGTGTAAGAGATTTTGCCTCTGGCATCATATAATTTGGGTATGAAAGGGTGATTTGTATGAATGGCACAGAAAAACTGAAAGAACTCATCAATGGAAGCAATAATATTGTATTTTTTGGCGGGGCCGGTGTCTCGACAGAAAGCGGGATTCCTGATTTTCGAAGTACGGACGGACTTTATCACCAGGAGTATGATTATCCGCCGGAAACCATTCTGAGCCATAGTTTTTTCATGCGAAACCCGGAAGAATTTTATCGTTTTTACAAAAATAAAATGCTCTGCCTGGATGCAAAGCCAAACATGGCACATAAAAAGCTGGCAGAGCTTGAAAAGGCCGGAAAATTAAAGGCAGTCATCACGCAGAATATCGACGGACTGCACCAGGCGGCAGGAAGCAAAGAAGTGCTGGAGCTTCACGGAAGCGTGCACCGCAATTACTGTATGAAATGCGGAAAATCTTATGATGCAGAATATATGCTTCATGCAGAAGGTGTGCCGACCTGTTCCTGTGGCGGAAGGATCAAACCGGATGTGGTGCTCTACGAAGAAGGGCTTGATATGACCGTCATGGCAAGAGCCATCCAGGCGATCCAGGATGCAGATATGCTGATCATCGGCGGAACCTCCCTGATCGTCTATCCGGCAGCCGGACTGATTGATTATTACAGAGGAAATAAACTGGTCGTGATTAATATGAGTGTCACATCGCAGGATAAAAATGCAGATCTGGTGATCCAGGAACCGATCGGAAAAGTATTTGCCGGCATCTGAACATATAACGATCTGTAAGAATATATGAGATCATTTTGTAGATTGGGAGGGACAGTATGGATTATGAAGTAGGCGATATCGTGAAACTGAAAAAACAGCATCCGTGCGGAAGTAAAGAGTGGAGGATCCTCAGGGTAGGAGCGGACTTCCGACTGGAGTGTATGGGATGCTCACATCAGATCATGATACCGAGAAAACAAGTGGAGAAAAATACCAGGGGGCTTCGCAAGAAGGAGTAGGAGTTGTGAACGTGCAAATGAACGAATTCTCCGAAGGCACTTTTACGTGCCCTTCGGAGAATTCGTTCATTTGCACATGCATATTTTTGGAAGCCAGCACTTTATAACACCTTCATCCCATTCTTTTACACTGAAAAAGAAAAAACGATAATTTTTTTTTGTCTTTTTTTAGAAAAACTTTATGTGTATATCCAACAGCGATATGCTATACTGAAAGGGATTTAAAACCGAGGCAAGGAGCGATTTTTATGAAATTAAAAACGAGGCTTATCATAGCCTTTTTTGTTATTATCTGTGTGCCTCTTTTGCTTGCAGGAGTATCGCTGGTTGGTTTTTCTACGTATCAGATCCGTAATCTGGAGGATCATCTCGGCATTTCCGGTGTGACTTATGAAAATATGTCGGATTCGGTGCAGGTTCTGAACAAAGCGACGAACTCCAATTTTGAACAGATCAAAGCAAAGGGCAGTGAAAATCCGGATGCATTTCTGAATCGTGATTATCTGGATCAGCTGAATGATGAGCTGAAAGAGAAATATTCTTTTCTGATCGTAAGAAAGGGCGACAGTCTTTATTATTCCGGAAGTGATGAGAGCGTGAATAAGCTGTTTCCGGAGCTGCCGGAGTATAGTGACGTGGTCAGCCAGTCGGACAGCGGCGTTTACATCGGTAAGGATGTGAAGGCGTTCGTCAAGCAGATGGATCTGACGTTTTCAGATCAGACAGAAGGCAGTGTTTTTGTAATCACCAGCCTGACGATGGTGCGTCAGATAAGGACTCTTACAAGAGATATGCTTGTTTCTATCGTGATCATTCTGATCATGACAGCAGGTATGCTGACGATGTGGATTTACAATGGAATCAACATTCCGCTGAAAAAGCTTAAGGAAGCAACGCAGAACATCAAAGAGGGAAATTTGGATTTTGTTCTGGATGCAGAAGGTGACGATGAGATCAGTGAGCTGTGCCGCGATTTTGAGGAAATGCGGCAGAGACTGAGGGAGTCATCTGAGGAAAAGATACAGTACGACAAGGAGAATAAAGAGCTGATCAGCAACATTGCACACGATCTGAAAACTCCTATCACAGCCCTGAAAGGTTATGCGGAGGGGATCATGGATGGTGTGGCGGATACGCCGGAGAAAATGGACCGTTACATCCGCACGATTTATAATAAAGCAAATGATATGGATCGTCTGATCAATGAGCTGACGTTCTATTCAAAGATCGATACAAACCGTATTCCATATACATTCAATAAGATTAATGTACGTGAATATTTTGATGACTGTGTAGAAGAGGTCGGACTGGATCTGGAATCCAAAAATATTGAGCTGTCTTACTTTAATTCAGTTGAAAATGATGTGCTTGTGATCGCCGATGCAGAGCAGCTGAAGCGAGTCATTAACAATATTGTCGGAAACTCTATCAAATATATGGATAAGCCAAAAGGCTATATCAGCATCCGTGTCAAAGATGTGGGTGATTTCATCCAGGTTGAGATCGAAGATAACGGACGAGGTATTGCGGCAAAAGATCTGCCGGCAATCTTTGACCGGTTCTTCCGGGCGGATGCATCCAGGAATTCTTCCAAAGGAGGAAGTGGAATCGGTCTTTCCATCGTACGCAAGATCATCGAAGATCACGGCGGAAAGATCTGGGCAAACAGTAAACTCGGATGTGGTACAGTGATGTACTTTGTCCTTAGAAAATATCAGGAGGTGCCTGTAAATGAGCAGAATACTAATCATAGAAGATGAGGAGAGTATTGCAGAGCTGGAGAAAGATTATCTGGAACTGAGCGGATTTGAAGTTGAAATTGAGAGCAAGGGAGACGTTGGACTCAAACGTGCCCTGGAAGAAGAATTTGATCTTTACATTCTCGACCTGATGCTGCCGGGAATGGATGGATTTGAGATCTGTAAAGAGATCAGAAATCACAAAAATACGCCAATTCTGATGGTTTCCGCAAAGAAAGATGACATTGATAAGATCCGTGGACTGGGACTTGGAGCAGATGACTATATGACCAAACCGTTCAGTCCGAGTGAACTGGTAGCGAGAGTCAAAGCACATATGGCACGTTATGAGCGTCTGGTCAGCACAAATATGCCGAAGAATGATATCGTAGAGATCCGTGGCATCAAGATCGACAAGACAGCACGCCGTGTGTGGGTAAATGGAGAAGAAAAAGCATTTACCACAAAAGAATTTGATCTGCTGACCTTCCTTGCGGAGCATCCAAACCATGTATTCACAAAAGAAGAGCTGTTCAGTGAAATCTGGGATATGGAGTCGATCGGAGATATTGCGACCGTTACGGTACATATCAAAAAGATTCGTGAGAAGATTGAGTTTAACACAGCCAAGCCACAGTATATCGAGACAATCTGGGGCGTGGGATATCGATTTAAGATTTAAAGATGCCAGGGTCAGAAGCATGAAACCACGATGTGCTTGCACAAGAGTGGTTTTATGGCATCGCTTAACCCCAGTATTTACAAGGAGGAACATCATGAATGAAGTAAAAACTCCAAAGAAGCCGTTTATCTATTACCTGATCATTGCGGCAACGATCATGATACTGCTCAACACACTTGTTTTTCCGAATGTGCTGAAGCATCAGGTAAAGGAAGTCGGCTACAATGTTTTTATGCAGATGACAAATAATCAGGAGATCGGCTCGGTAAATATCACCGATTCTGAGATCTTCTTTACAAACAAAGACAATTCGCAGATGTACAAAACCGGCGTGATCAACGACCCGGAACTGGTAGACCGTCTGTACAAAGCAGGTGCAACTTTTTCCACGGAGATCACAGAAGAAATGTCTCCGATCGTTTATCTTCTGCTCGGCTATGTACTGCCAATCTTTATTTTTGTTGCACTTGGCAGATGGCTTTCCAAAAAGATGATGAGCAAGATGAGTGACGGGGCAAACCCGATGAACTCCATGATGTTTGGCACAAAGAGCAATGCCAAGATCTATGTAAAATCCACAAGCGGCATCAAATTCTCCGATGTGGCAGGAGAGGAAGAAGCAAAAGAACTGCTTACAGAGATCGTAGATTTCCTTCACAATCCCGGCAAATATCAGGAGATCGGAGCATCGATGCCAAAAGGTGCACTGCTTGTAGGCCCTCCGGGAACCGGTAAAACATTGCTGGCAAAAGCAGTTGCAGGTGAGGCGAACGTACCGTTCTTCTCGATCTCCGGTTCTGAGTTTGTTGAAATGTTTGTCGGTATGGGTGCTGCAAAAGTGCGTGACCTGTTCAAACAGGCAAGCGAGAAAGCACCGTGTATCGTCTTTATCGACGAGATCGATGCGGTCGGCAAGAAACGTGACGGACGCATCGGCGGCAACGATGAGCGTGAGCAGACGCTGAATCAGCTGCTCACGGAAATGGATGGATTTGACGGTTCCAAAGGTGTTGTCATTCTGGCAGCGACCAACCAGCCGGATTCTCTTGACCCGGCACTGCTCCGTCCGGGACGATTTGACCGTCGTATTCCGGTGGAACTGCCGGATCTTCAGGGTCGTGTGGATATTCTGAAAGTCCATGCAAAAAAGATCAAACTTGCGGATAACGTAGATTTCAATGCGATCGCCAGAGCTGCATCCGGAGCATCCGGAGCGGAACTTGCAAATATCGTGAATGAAGCAGCACTTCATGCTGTACGCTGCGGACGCAAATTTGCAACACAGGCAGATCTGATGGAGAGCGTGGAAGTTGTTATCGCAGGATATCAGAAGAAAAACCGTATCCTGTCGGATAAAGAGAAACTAATCGTTTCCTATCACGAGGTTGGTCATGCACTGGTTGCTGCCATGCAGACCAATTCCGCACCGGTTCAGAAGATCACGATCATTCCGAGAACTTCCGGTGCACTCGGCTATACGATGCAGGTAGAAGAGGGCGAGCATTTCCTGATGAACAAAACAGAGATGGAAAACAAGATCGCAACCTTTACCGGCGGCCGTGCGGCAGAAGAACTGATCTTTGGTGAGATCACAACCGGAGCTTCCAATGATATCGAGCAGGCAACGAAATTTGCAAGAGCCATGATCACACGTTACGGTATGAACGAAGAGTTTGATATGGTAGCCATGGAAAGCGTTTCTAACCAGTATCTTGGCGGAGACAGCTCTTTGACCTGCTCCATGGAGACACAGACGCTGATCGACCAGAAAGTTGTTCAGCTGGTCAAAGAACAGCATCAGAAGGCAAAGAAAATTCTGGAAGACAACGTTATGAAGCTGCATGAGATCGCAAAATTCCTCTACGAGCATGAGACGATCACCGGAGAAGAATTTATGGAGATTCTGAACAGCGACAGCCAGAAGATCATCGAAGAGAAACAGCAGTAAAAAAGAAACACAAATAAATGAAAGAAAAAAATCCGGAACGGACAGTAAAAACTGTTTTGTTCCGGATTTTTTTGCGGCAGGATCACTGTATATATCTGCGGAGTGATTTCGTTGAAAATACTGCTCCGGTTAAGATGCAAAACATACAGTTTCAGCCAGTTTCTGGAGCTTGAATGCAGTCATCACATCAAGAGTTCCGGTATAGGGGATGCCCATTGAGGATCTCGAAAAAACAGTGTTGTAAATGACGCATGCTGCCAGGTAACTTCCTTCTGCGGTCGGGTGCGAATAGTCACCCATCAGAAGTTTGATCCCATACGAAGAATGGCTGCAGAGCAGAAATGCTGTGCCAACCGGAGCGACGAGAGCATTGTGCTCTTCGGCGATCTCCGCAATCGTACGGTTAAGAATACTCTGGTAATCAGAGCGGTTTGACACGGAATCGTACCGGTTATAATCATTATGCCATTTCCCTGGGGCCCATGTCTGATAAAGGACCATCTTTGCACCGCTGGCCTGAATATAAGGAGCCAGCTTGCGGATGGTTCTTTTCATACGCTGTGGTTTGGAAATCGGATAATAGCGTCGATCCTGCAAAATGACGTAATCCCATCGCTGCATACGCAGAAGCCGGTAAAGTTTTCTGCCGTTGGCAGTTGTAGGGTTGCTTGTATTTTTCAGGGAACGTCCCGGATTGGTGAGTGACCTTACGATCACGTTCTGCCCGGAACTCTTGCACAGTTTCCGAAAAATATTTGGCATATGATTTCGCTGTGTATAGCTGTTTCCCACAAATAAAATGCGTGTGGGAGATGTTGGTGCTTCCCTGTGCCCTGCGGCATGTGCTGTGACAGGAATCCAGCACAGCATCATGGCAAGACAAACTATAAAAATCGATTTTTTGATCGGTAAAAACTTCTGCATCAGAATTCAGCAGCTGTCTGCAGGATCAGAACGGCATCGGAAGTGTCTGCAATACCGTCCTGGTTCATATCTGCACTTACGGTTGCAGCATCGTCCAGAGTATCAAGTTCAGCGGCAGAACGAAGCAGCAGTGCACTGTCGTCAGTAGTTACGCTGCCGTCGTTATTTACGTCGCCAAGCAGACGAACGTTTGCAACTTTTTCGGTCAGCAAGGTAACTGCATTGTTGATTGCATCCTGAAGTGCATCCGGGTTGTCATTCACTGCTTTTCCGGCAGCCAGAGCTTCTTCCAGACCGTTCAGTGTAGAAGATACATAGCTGTCTTTTGCAGCAACGATGGCTTCTGCTTTTGCGATGACAGCAACCAGAGCAGCTTTGTTTCCGACACGTTCCAGATTGGTGATCGCAGTGATGATATCAGCATATGCCTTGCCGATCGCCTCCGGTGCACGGTTCAGGTCATCAATGACGTCTTTTGCAGCATCCATTGCATCTTTCAGATCTTTATAGCTGTCGGATGTAAAGTCTTTTTCTTCCAGACCGCCTGCGGAAGCAACCAGTTTTTTCAGAGCGGCGAGGTCAGCTCTTTCAGCCATAGCAGCCAGTGCATCCAGCAGTGTGGAAGCAGCACGGTCAACTTCTGTCTGAGTAGCAGATGTGTTTGCATAAACAGCTTTTGCAGCTGTCAGAGCAGCTGTCAGATCTTCGGTGTTTTCATAATCAGCAGCACGTTCCAGAAGCTTGTCAGCAGCGTCGATGGCAACGTTCAGATGTGTTTTCTGAACACCGTATGCCAGGTTGTTGACTGCATCGACCAGAGCGGACACAGCACTGTCCATTTCTGTGATGGAAGCATTGGATTTGTCAAGAACAGCTTTTGCAGCAGTTAAAGCACTCTTCAGTGCAGCTGCGGAATCTGCTGTATAAACAGAAAGATCAGCGTCTTTCCATGTATTGTAGAAGTTCAGCAGTGAGTTTTCAACTGCATAATAGGAACTTGGTTCGACTGCATCGTAAGTCAGACCATAACCGAAAGCGTATTTGATATCGGATGTCATCTGACCATTTTCGATAACTGGAACATTAACCGGAAGTTTACCGGATGCAGCGAAGCGACCAAAGATAACTTCTACGCCGGCGATGATGTTCGGACCAAATGCATTATCCGGTTTCAGAGCTTCTGTCGGATCCATACCTTTGTTTCCGTATACAGCTACGATCGCATCAGAATCAGCATAGTTTGCAACATCATAAGGTTTGGAAATACTCATAACGATGGATTTCTTGCCCTGTGCTTTTGCGTATTCTGTGATAGCGGTCGGCTGTGTGGTCAGCCAGTTGGAAAAGTTTGTGGAAACTTCGGAAATAACGATCACGTAGTCTGCATCGTCAATTTTCTGTTTTACCTGGTCAAGGTTTGCAGAAGTGTAACGAAATGTCTCATAATCTACTTTTCCGCTGATGATGTGATCTGCGATCACACGTCTCATACCAAGTGCGAGTCCCGGAGTTTCGTTGTTGTATGCACCAAGCAGAAGCACTTTCTGTCCTGCCTGCGGTTTCAGCGGCAGAATATTGTCGTTATTTTTGATAACGGTAACAGCCTGGGCAGAAATATTTCTCTCAATGTCACGATTCTGTTCAGAACCAACCTGCTCGTTTGCAACGGCAAGTTTTTCCTCGTAAGTACGAGTATCGCTTGTGTAATTCAGGATGCCTCTCTTTTCTTTCAGAGAAAGGATTCTCTTAACAGATTCGTTGATGCGATCCACAGAGATCTCTCCGGAATTAACAGCAGCTTCTACGCCGTCCAGGATCGCATCCATTTTCGGCATATCTGCCTTGCTTCTGAGGATAGTCGGCATCAGGCAAATGTCAACACCGGCTTTGATGGCACGGATGCAGGCATCGGTTTCGCCGAAGTTCTGAGAAATCGCATCCATGTTCAGGGCATCGGTTACGATGATGCCGTCATAGTGCATTTCGTTTCTTACAAGGTCAGTAAGAATGGTTTTGGAAAGCGTTGCCGGGAGACTGATCTCGGAACCATCTTTCTTGGAAATGGCAGTTTCTTTTTCAACCTGTGGATACTGAATGTGTGCTGTCATCAGCATGTCTACGCCGTTGTCGATCATTTTCTGGAACGGAACGAGTTCACACTGTCTGAGTTCGTCCAGAGATTTGTCTACACAAGGAAGACCTGTGTGGGAGTCTGTAGCGGTATCACCATGACCCGGGAAATGTTTGGCAGCAGTAGCGATGTTGTACTTCTGCATACCTTTCATGGCAGCAGTTGCCATGCTTCCTACCAGTTTCGGATCGCTTCCGTAAGAACGAAGGCCGATAACCGGGTTGGAAGGATTGCTGTTGACATCGGCAACAGGTGCAAAGTCTACGTTGATGCCGAGGGCACTCAGCTCGCGTCCGATCACTTCTCCGGACTGTGTTGCAGCGTCCGTGCTTCTGGTTGCACCGAGAGCCATGTTTCCAGGAAGAGCTGTTCCGCTTCCGAGACGGTAAACAATACCGCCTTCCTGGTCGATTGTCAGGAGCAGCGGGATGTTGCTGCCGTCGGTTCCGCCTGTGGCAGCTTCCTGAAGATCCGTTGTCAGTTTCAGTGTCTGATCTGTCTGAGCTACATTTTCAGCGAAAAGAATAACTCCGCCGAAATCATAATCCTTGATGATCTGAGCCACTTCATCGTTCATCACCTGGAAATTTTTCTGTCCCGAGTCCGATTCTGTCTGCCATTTACGGAAATCAGGCATCATCATCTGGGCGATCTTCTGACGGAGCGTCATTTTGCTCATCAGATTGTCGACAACAGAGGTTTCAGCAGCCGGGTCAGCAGGAGCAGCATTTACAGCTAATGTTCCCAGTGAGCTGACACACATAACGGCTGTCATTGCAGAAGCCATAAAGCGTTTGAGTGTGTTTTTCTTCATTTCTTTTCTCTCCTTTCATAAGATAAATATTAAAGATGTTGAGAATAAAAATGATGCCGGCGAATTGCTTCGTTATAAAGTGATGGACCCTCTCACTCTGGCATCATAATTCAAATTTATCATAGCATATTTAACTGAAAATTCAATGATGATATATGAAATATTTAGTACCTTTTGGCAAATATAAGATTGAGAAAATGACAAATAGAAAAAGAATATGTTTGTCAGGCAACTCTTATAGCTGAACAACTTTTTTGCCTTGACTTTTCCGGAATTTCTACTATATAATAGGGACAGACTAACAGGAAAATAACGCAGAAGAAGACAAGTACGCCTGTCGTAAAAGACACAGAGAGCTCCGGTGGGTGGGAAGGAGTACAAGTAACACAGGCGGAATATCACTTCGGAGTTGCAGACTGAAAGCTGTTTTACAGCATCGCTGAAAGTAAGTCGTGCCGGATTCCCCCGTTATCGGGAACGCATATCGCATTTTGTCGGTATGTTGTAACAGGTGGTTATGAGAGTATTGGCTGTCATCCTTTTACAGGATGGCAGCTTTTTGATTTATTCCTTATAATAAGGACAGGAGGTTGCTTATGTACGAAAAAGTTTCGACAAATCTGAATTTCGTAGACAGAGAAAAAAATGTTGAGAAATTCTGGGAAGAAAATCACATCTTTGAAAAGAGTATGGAAAATCGTAAAGAAGGTGAAACTTACACCTTTTATGACGGACCGCCAACAGCTAACGGCAAACCGCATATCGGACATGTTCTGACCCGTGTTATCAAAGATATGATTCCGAGATATCAGACCATGAAAGGCAAAATGGTTCCGCGTAAAGCCGGATGGGATACACACGGTCTGCCGGTTGAGTTGGAAGTAGAAAAAATGCTCGGTCTGGACGGAAAAGATCAGATCGAAGAATATGGACTGGTTCCTTTCATTGATAAATGTAAAGAAAGCGTATGGAAATACAAAGGCATGTGGGAAGATTTCTCCGGAACGGTTGGTTTCTGGGCTGACATGAAAAATCCGTATGTTACCTATGATGATAACTATATCGAATCTGAATGGTGGGCACTGAAAACCATCTGGGAAAAAGGCCTGCTGTACAAAGGATTCAAGATCGTTCCTTACTGCCCGCGCTGCGGTACTCCGCTTTCTGCCCAGGAAGTGGCACAGGGTTACAAGGACGTAAAAGAACGTTCTGCTGTTGTACGTTTCAAAGTCAAAGACGAGGACGCTTACATTCTGGCATGGACAACCACACCATGGACACTGCCTTCCAACCTTGCACTTTGCGTAAACCCGGATGAGGATTATGTAAAAGTTCAGATGAAAGAAGACGGCCGTGTTTATTACATTGCACAGGCTCTGGCTGACAAGGTGCTCGGCGAAGATGCTTACAATGTACTGGAGAATTACAAAGGAACAGACCTGGAATATAAAGAGTACGAACCACTGTACAGCTGTGCAGCCGTTCATGCAGAAAAACAGAACAAAAAAGCATTTTATGTTGTTTGTGATACTTACGTAACACTGACAGATGGTACCGGTATCGTTCATATCGCACCGGCATTTGGTGAAGACGATGCGAAAGTCGGACGTAAATACGGACTGCCGTTTGTACAGCTGGTTGACGGCAAAGGTAACCTGACGGAAGATACACCGTTTGGCGGTATCTTTGTAAAAAAAGCAGATCCGCTCGTGCTGAAAGACCTCGATGAGAGAGGACTTCTGTTTGATGCACCGAAGTTTGAACACAGCTATCCGCACTGCTGGAGATGCGACACTCCGCTGATCTACTATGCAAGAGAATCCTGGTTCATCAAGATGACAGCAGTTAAGGATGACCTGATCAGAAATAACAATACTATCAACTGGATTCCGGAGAGCATCGGTAAAGGACGTTTTGGTGACTGGCTTGAGAATGTCAGGACTGGGGTATCAGCCGTAACCGTTACTGGGGAACTCCGCTGAACATCTGGGAGTGTGAGTGCGGACATCAGCATTCGATCGGAAGCCGTCAGGAACTGTTCGAAATGAGTGGAAATGAAAAGGCAAAAACCGTAGAACTGCACCGTCCGTACATCGATGAGATCACGATCAAGTGTCCGAAGTGTGGCAAGCAGATGCACCGTGTACCGGAAGTTATCGACTGCTGGTTTGACTCAGGAGCAATGCCGTTCGCACAGCATCATTATCCGTTTGAAAATAAAGACGTGTTTGAGAAACAGTTCCCGGCACAGTTTATTTCCGAGGCAGTTGACCAGACAAGAGGATGGTTCTATTCTCTGCTGGCAGAGTCCACGATCCTGTTCAACAAAGCACCGTATCAGAACGTTATCGTTCTTGGACATGTACAGGATGAAAACGGTCAGAAGATGAGTAAATCCAAAGGAAATGCCGTTGATCCGTTTGATGCACTTCAGACTTACGGAGCAGATGCGATCCGCTGGTATTTCTACATCAACAGTGCACCATGGCTGCCGAACCGTTTCCACGGCAAAGCCGTTCAGGAAGGACAGCGTAAATTCATGGGAACTCTGTGGAATACTTATGCATTCTTCGTTCTGTATGCGAATATTGATGAATTTGACGCAACAAAATATACATTAGACTACGACAAACTCTCCGTAATGGATAAATGGCTGCTCTCCAAGATGAACACCATGATTCAGACCGTGGATGACAACCTGGCAAATTACCGTATTCCAGAAACTGCAAGAGCACTTCAGGAATTTGTGGATGATATGAGTAACTGGTATGTACGCCGCAGCCGTGAACGTTTCTGGGCAAAAGGCATGGAGCAGGATAAGATCAATGCTTACATGACACTTTACACCGCTCTGGTAAATGTTTCAAAAGCAGCTGCACCGATGATTCCGTTTATGACAGAAGACATCTACCGCAACCTGGTATGCAGCATTGACAAGACTGCACCGGAAAGCGTACATCTGTGTGATTTCCCGAAGGCAGATATGGCTCACGTAGACAAAGAACTCGAAGCAAACATGGATGAAGTACTGAAGATCGTTGTTATGGGACGTGCATGCAGAAATACTGCAAACATCAAGAACAGACAGCCGATCGCAAACATGTTTGTCAAAGCACCGAAAGAACTGCCAGAATACTTCGCAGACATTATCCGTGACGAGCTGAACAGCAAGAAAGTTACCTTTACACAGGATGTAAAAGACTTTACTTCTTACAGCTTCAAACCGCAGCTGAAAACCGTAGGACCAAAATACGGCAAACTGCTTGGCGGTATCAAACAGGCACTTTCTGCACTTGATGGCAATCAGGCAATGGATGAGCTGAAAGACAAAGGATCCCTCACGCTTGACATCAATGGCAGTGAAGTTGTATTATATGAGATAGATTTACTGATTGATACAGCACAGATCGAAGGCTATGTATCTGAGCAGGATAACGATATTACCGTTGTTCTGGATACCAACCTTACTCCGGAATTGATTGAGGAGTTTGTGAGAGAACTGATCAGTAAAGTCCAGACCATGCGTAAAGAGGCAGGTTTTGAGGTAATGGACAGAATCCGCCTGTATGCAGCTGACAACGAAAGATCCTCACCGTCCTGAAAGACCATATGGATGAGATTAAGGATGAAGTCCTTGCAGATGAGATTGTTCTTGGAAGTATTGCCGGATACGAAAAAGAATGGAGTATTAACGGTGAAAGTGTACGCATGGGTGTTGAAAAGACACAGAAATAAGGAGGATTTGCTGTGAGCAAAAGATTTGACAAAGAAGTATTTATTGAGAGTGTGAAAAGCAACCTGAAAACACTGTACCGTCAGACACTGGTTGACGCAACAAAACAGCAGGTATTTCAGGCAGTATCCTATGCGGTCAAGGATACGATTATTGACAACTGGATGGAAACCCAGAAAGTTTACGAAGAAGAAGACCCGAAAATGGTTTATTATATGTCCATGGAGTTCCTGATGGGACGTGCCCTTGGAAATAACATGATCAACCTGACAGAGTACAAAGAAGTAAAAGAAGCTCTGGAAGAGCTGGGCTTTGACCTGAATGTGATCGAAGACCAGGAGCCGGATGCAGCACTTGGAAACGGCGGTCTTGGCCGTCTGGCAGCATGCTTCCTTGATTCTCTGGCAACACTTGGTTATGCAGCATACGGCTGCGGTATCCGTTACCACTATGGCATGTTCAAACAGAAAATCGAAAACGGTTATCAGGTCGAGGTGCCGGATAACTGGCTGAAAGACGGTAATCCATTTGAGCTGCGTCGTCCGGAATATGCAAAAGAAGTAAAATTCGGCGGCTATATCCGTGTAGAATACGATGAAGCAACAAAACGCAACAAATTTATCCAGGAAGGTTATCAGTCTGTACGTGCAATCCCGTTTGATATTCCGATCGTTGGTTACAATAACAATGTAGTAAATACACTGCGTGTATGGGATGCAGAAGCAATCAACGACTTCCAGCTGGATTCTTTCGATAAAGGTGATTATCAGAAAGCCGTAGAACAGGAAAACCTGGCAAGAAATATCGTAGAAGTTCTCTACCCGAACGATAACCACTATGCAGGTAAAGAGCTGCGTCTGAAACAGCAGTATTTCTTCATTTCGGCAAGTGTTCAGGCAGCTGTTGCAAAATATAAAAAGAATCATTCTGACATCCGCAAATTCTATGAGAAAGCAACCTTCCAGCTGAACGATACACATCCGACTGTTGCAGTAGCAGAGCTGATGCGTATCCTGCTTGACGAAGAAGGTCTGGAATGGGATGAAGCATGGGAAGTTACCACAAAGACCTGTGCATACACCAACCACACCATCATGGCAGAAGCACTGGAAAAATGGCCGATCGAGCTGTTCTCAAGACTGCTTCCTCGTATCTACCAGATCATCGAGGAGATCAACCGCAGATTTGTGGAAGAGATCCAGAAAAAATATCCGGGCAACCAGGAGAAAATCCGCAAGATGGCTATCATTTACGATGGACAGGTTAAAATGGCACATCTGGCTATCTGTGCAGGTTACTCTGTAAACGGTGTTGCTGCACTGCATACAGAAATTCTGAAAAATCAGGAATTAAAAGACTTCTATGAGATGATGCCGGAGAAATTCAACAACAAGACAAACGGTATCACCCAGAGACGTTTCCTGCTTCATGCAAACCCGCTGCTGGCAGACTGGGTAACCGAACATATCGGTGATGAATGGATCACAGATCTGGCTCAGATCTCCAAACTGAAAGTTTATGTGGATGATGAAAAAGCACAGCAGGAGTTCATGAACATCAAATACCAGAACAAACTGCGTCTGGCAAAATACATCAGAGAGCACAACGGTATCGATGTAGATCCTCGTTCTATCTTCGATGTACAGGTTAAGAGACTTCATGAGTACAAACGTCAGCTGCTGAACATCCTGCACGTTATGTATCTGTACAATAAGATCAAAGATCATCCGGAAATGCCGTTCTATCCAAGAACCTTCATCTTTGGTGCAAAAGCAGCAGCCGGATATCGTCGTGCAAAACTGACGATCAAACTGATCAACTCTGTTGCAGATGTGATCAACAACGATAAGAGCATCAACGGAAAACTGAAAGTTGTATTTATCGAAGATTACCGTGTATCCAATGCAGAATGGATCTTTGCAGCAGCAGATGTTTCCGAGCAGATCTCCACAGCAAGTAAAGAAGCATCCGGAACCGGAAATATGAAGTTCATGCTGAACGGTGCACCGACACTGGGAACCATGGACGGAGCAAACGTAGAGATCGTTCAGGAAGTTGGAGAAGAAAATGCATTTATTTTCGGTCTGTCCGCTCAGGAAGTTATCAATTACGAGAACAACGGCGGCTACAATCCGATGGATTACTTCAACAACGACCAGGATATCCGCCGTGTGCTGATGCAGCTGATCAATGGAGAATATGCTCCGGATGATCCAGAAAGATTCCGTGATATCTACGATTCTCTGCTGAACACAAACAGCAGCGACAGAGCAGATACTTACTTCATCCTGGCAGACTTCAAGTCTTACGCAGAAGCTCAGGAGAGAGTAGAAAAAGCATACCGTGACGAAACAGGCTGGGCAAGAATGGCAATGATGAACACCGCATGCAGCGGCAAGTTCACATCAGACCGTACCATCCAGCAGTATGTAGATGAAATCTGGCATCTGGATAAAGTGACCGTAGAAGCATAAAAGAATGATAAAGAAATAGCAAAAATGGGCAGTTGGATATGAAAAAGCCAACTGCCTATTTTTATAAAAAAGAAAGAACATCATAGAAATATAGTTTCTTTCATATTCACTTCGCATAAAAAACCCAAAATCGGAAAAAATGAGAATAAGGTAACTGTTTGGTTGCAAATCTGAATTTATGAGGTGAAGGGATATGCAGAAGAAGGATGGAAAATGGTTTACGCGAAAAAAAGGTGCGATGTTGGTTCTGACTTTATGTCTTGTAGGGGCGGCTGCGGCAACGACCTACTATGCTGTTGATCTGTCGGATACGGCACAGGAACCGGCAAAAGAGCATATGGTGGATCTGAATGAAAGTCCTGTCGAAACAGAAGCTGAGGCGGTGATTTCATCAGAAGCGGAAGCAAATCTGGCTTCTCAGGCAAATGAGATGGATGTTGATCCGGAATCACTGGCAGGCGGCAATCGTCAGATAAGGGCAGAACAGGAAACAGCCGGGCAGGAAACGGAAGAAGAAACAGAAGGCATGGAGACCGAAAAAGTTTCCTCCGGACAGGTCAACGCAGTGGTCAGTCCGACGGTCAGCTTTGCGTCCACACAGGAACTTCAGTGGCCGGTAGCCGGCAAAGTGCTCATGGACTACAGCATGGATTCTACCGTGTATTTTGCAACGCTGGATCAGTATAAATATAATCCGGCACTGATCTTCGGGGCGGAAGAAGGAGCACAGGTCGTATCTGCGGCAAAAGGAATCGTTGATTCCATCACAACAAACGACGAAACAGGAACAACGATCCGCATGAATCTCGGAGATCAGTACACGCTGATCTACGGCCAGCTTGAGAATGTAGCCGTAGCAGAAGGCGATGTAGTTGAGAGAGGACAACTTTTAGGATACGTGGCACAGCCGACCAAATACTACTGCAAAGAAGGCACAAATCTATATTTTGCCATGGAAAAAGACGGAGCAGCAGAAGATCCGTTTCTGTATCTGGAATAATATGATGCCAGGGTCAAAAGCCTGAAACTACGATGTGCTTGTACAAAAGCCGTTTTGACATCAAAAAGAAAGATGATTCACAAAAAGTGAGAGAAAGCGTATACTATATCAGGCTATGCGGTATCCGCAAAGAGCTGCACGCAGTATGCAATGTCTGCAATCGGAATTTCTTTTACAGGTTTTATCTTAGTCCTTTGAGCTTGATTATGAAATAATGAAAATATACCGCTTTGCCGATTGCTTGAAATAATGCGGGGGAAATCCTCCGCTTTACATATACCGGATGTGAGATGATACTTGTTTCTGAAAGAGAAGGGCAACAAATTTGCAGTAGTGGTGAAATTTAATTATGAAAGTACAAAAAAGTATGTGTTACACCTATATTTTAAAGTGCAGTGACGGCACGTATTATACCGGTTGGACAAATGATCTGGACAAGCGTCTCAAAGCCCATAACGGCGGGAAATCCGGTGCAAAATATACGAGGAACCGCAGACCGGTCACACTGGTCTATTATGAGGAATTTCAGGGAAAACAAGAAGCAATGAAGCGGGAATATGCGATCAAACAGTTGACGAGAAAAGAAAAAGAAAACCTGATCAAAGAAAAAAATATGCAGCAAAAAGGTTCTCAGGATACAGAAAGAGGCTCTGAGCAAAATCAGAACCTCTGAAATTTTATCCTTTTCGGCAAGAATGCCAGAGGCATTCTTGAATAATCGAAATGATTTCACAGTCATTAAGCGATATAAACATACATAAGAATAAAGTGGCATGCACTTCCTGCCATCACGAACAGATGGAAGATCTCATGTGAGCCGAAATTTTTGTGCTTTGCATCGAACAGCGGAACTTTCAAAGCATAAATGATGCCGCCGACAGTGTAAATGATACCGCCTGCCAGGAGCCATCCAAAAGCTGCCGGAGAGAGCGAATTGACAATCTGTGTGAAAGCCAGTACGCAGACCCAGCCCATGCTGATATAAAGCACAGAAGAAAACCATTTCGGACAGGTGATCCAGCAGATTTTTACGATAATGCCGATCAGTGCGATTGCCCAGACAAGAGCAAACAGGAAATATCCGACCGGACCTTTCAAAACGATCAGGCAGATTGGTGTGTAGCTTCCGGCAATCAGTACAAAGATCATACTGTGGTCTAACTTGCGGAGAATACGATTTGTTCTTTCTGAAAGATTTAAAGTATGGTAGATCGTGCTTGCCGCATAGAGTAGGATCATACTCACAATAAAAACAGTCAGGGAAATCACATGGATATAATCCGGCTCATGCAGAGATTTGATGATCAGCGGTGTGGCGGCAAACATTGCCATCAGCATACCAATGAAGTGTGTGATCGCACTTCCGGGATCTTTGATTTTTTCTAACATAGTGAATACCTCCTTTGAAACATGATTCAAGTCAGATGACAGAATTGTGAGAGCAATTTTCAGATATTCGTGATCATACCTCATGACTTGAAAGCAATATAAAATAAATATTGAAATCAAAACCGTTACATGTAGTTTTGAATACTATGTGTAGTTATATGTATATTATACCGAAAACATAAAAAATGCAACCCTGTTTTTACAATAGCTAATAATCAGTTCGGGCTGTGCAGAAATTTACAGAGGATAATGCGAAGCATTGTTTGCCGGAATTGCATGTTGCTCAAATATGTGTCTGGTTTCAAATTAAAATGAACAGTTGAATTTCAAAACGGGATATGTTAAAATGACTGGCATATGTGAATTGTTACTCTTCCGCCTCACATTAGATAAATAAAGAGGCGGTATTTTTATGCCTTGTTTTTCAAATATAGTTGGGGACTTTTGCCTCCGACGTCATTATATGAACATATAAGTATTTTGTAGCTGTAAGTGCATGAAACACTGAGCAGTGAGGAGCGTTATGTCAGTGAGATTTGAAATAAAAGGGTATTTGCAACAGAAAGAAAGGATTTAATATATGGAAATCATAAAATTTGATACACTTGGACTTGACCCGAAGATTCTTCGAGCTATTACAGAGATGGGATTTGAAGAGCCAAGCCCGATCCAGGCAAAAGCGATTCCAGAAGTGATGGCCGGACATGACGTAATCGGTCAGGCGCAGACAGGTACCGGAAAAACAGCAGCTTTTGGTATTCCGCTTCTTCAGAAGATTGATCCGAAGAACCGGAAACTGCAGGCAATCATTCTGTGTCCGACAAGAGAACTGGCAATCCAGGTAGCAGATGAGATCCGCAGACTGAGCAAGTTTATGCATGGCATCAAGATCCTTCCGGTATACGGCGGACAGGATATCGGAAAACAGATCCGTTCCTTAAAAGGTGGTGTGCAGCTTGTGATCGGAACACCGGGCCGAGTGATGGATCATCTTCGCCGTCGTACCTTACGTTTCGACAACCTTCACACGATCGTGCTGGATGAAGCAGATGAGATGCTGAACATGGGATTCCGTGAGGATATCGAGACGATTTTGAAAGATGCACCGGAAGAGCGTCAGACGGTTCTCTTTTCTGCGACCATGCCGAAGCCGATCATGGACATCACGAAAAATTATCAGAAAGATGCTGTTCTGGTTCGTGTCGTAAAGAAAGAACTGACCGTAAAAAATATCGACCAGTACTATTATGAAGTAAAACAGAAGAACAAAGAAGAAGTTCTCTCAAGACTTCTGGATATGTACAATCCAAAGCTCTCCCTTGTATTCTGCAATACAAAAAAACGTGTGGATGAGCTGACTGAGGCACTGAAAGGACGGGGATATTTTGCGGAAGGTCTGCATGGAGATATGAAGCAGAGCCAGAGAGACCGTGTTATGAAAGGCTTCCGCAGCGGCAAAACAGAGATTCTGATCGCCACCGATGTGGCAGCCCGTGGTATTGATGTAGATGATGTAGAGGCAGTATTTAATTATGATGTGCCGCAGGATGATGAATTTTATGTGCACCGTATCGGCCGTACCGGTCGTGCCGGTCGTGTCGGAAAGGCATTTACGTTTGTTGTAGGACGTGAAGTTTATAAGCTGAAAGACATCCAGCGTTACTGTAAAACAAAAATCTACGCACAGCCAATTCCGTCTCTGAATGATATTACAGCCATCCGTCTGGAAAAAGTGCTGGATGAGATCGACCATATCATTAAAAACGAAGACTTAAACCGCATGACACGTATCATTGAACAGAAACTTAACGAAGAAGACTACACAGCGATGGACATTGCGGCAGCATTTCTGAAACAGGCACTGGGTGAAAATGACCAGAATAATGACCGTGGGCATATGGAAGATTTCGGTGATACCGGGGCAGAAGCAGGCATGGTACGTCTCTTCATCAACATTGGTAAAAAACAGAAAGTACGCCCGGGCGATATTCTCGGGGCAGTTGCAGGAGAATCCGGTATTCCGGGAAAACTGGTCGGAACGATCGATATGTATGACAAATATACATTCGTTGAAGTTCCGCGTGAAAATGCGGCTGATGTACTCCGTGCCATGAAAAACACCAAAATTAAAGGAAAAACAATTAACGTAGAGCCTGCAAACGGAAGATAAAAAAAGCGGACAGATATTGATTTTTTCAGAGGATTTCAATATAATAGTGAGAATGATATCAGAAGTGCAGTGGTTCTCGCCGTTATAGACGGCGGGTCATCCAGAGACATTCTTGAATCTGGAATTTAAATCAAAAGGGGTTTTCAGGAAGGTATGACAGATTTTTTAGTTCGCAGGTTTGTAAGAGACAGTGAAAACACAGAATCAACGGAGGTGCGTACCCGGTATGGGATTCTTGCCAGTGTCGTCGGTATTTTCTGTAATGTATTTCTGTTTGCGGCAAAGTTAATCATCGGTACGCTGATGCATTCTCTGGCAGTCACGGCAGATGCGTTTAATAACTTATCCGATGCGGCATCATCGATCATCAGTTTTATCGGGGTAAAAATGGCAGGGAAACCGGCAGATGCGGAGCATCCGTTCGGTCATGGAAGAATTGAATACATTGCAGCACTGATCGTATCGTTTCTGGTCATTGAGGTTGGATTTACTTTTTTCAAAACGTCAGCAGGCAAGCTGATGCATCCGGAAGATATCACGTTTGACTTGGTGCCGTTTCTGATCCTGATCCTGTCGATCCTGGTGAAATTGTGGATGGCAGCATTCAATAGAAAACTTGGTAAAAAAATAGATTCAAAAGTCATGCTGGCAACTGCGGCAGATTCCCTCGGAGATGTCATTACGACAAGTGCGACCGTTGTTTCTATTTTGATCTGTTATGTTGCAAACGTAAATATTGATGCGATCGCAGGACTGATCGTATCATTGCTTGTCATCTGGTCCGGATTTTCAATTGCAAAAGACACACTGGAGCCGCTGATCGGACAGAGGGTTCCGGCAGAATTGTATCAGAAAATTTCACAGATGGTAGAATCCTATGATGGTATTTCCCGGAACGCATGATCTGATCGTGCATAATTACGACCAAATCAGGGAATGGCAACCATTCATGCAGAGGTGCCGAACGATGTGAATATTGAAGTTATCCCATGCAATCATTGACCGTATTGAGCGGGAAGTCGGAAAAGAACTGAATATCACCTTGGTGATCCATATGGATCCGGTCGAGCTGCACGATGCGGAAGTACTTCGGTTAAAAGAAAAGACGGAACATATCATCAAAGCGTTAGACAGCAAACTGAGTTTTCACGATTTCCGACTGGTGAAAACAACGCCGGTCAATCTGATCTTTGATCTTCTTGTCCCGGCAGAATATACACAGAAAGATACCGACCGTGTATTGCATCAGCTGATGCAGCTGATCTCAGAAATGGAAAATGGTGCAACCTGTGTGATCACCGTAGATCACAGCTTTGAAGCACCGGAAGAATAAATAAAATAACAAATAAAAAGCAATAAAAAAGCGAATCAAGGATACAATATCCGAGATTCGCTTTTGTGTTATACATCAGATGTGAGGTGACTACCGCCTCTGTAGGCGGCGAGAAACAAGAATGCCAGAGGCATTCTTGAATCAAAAGGTCTTTTGACCCGGGCATTTTCTGTCTTAAAGAATATCGATGTATTCGCCGGCAAGTGCTTTGTTCATGCTTCGTACGGCACAGAATTTACCGCACATACTGCAGGTATCGCTGTGGTCATCTTCCGGGCTTCTGCTGTCGCGGATCGCTTTTGCAGTTTCCGGGTCAAGGGCACATGCATACTGTGCATCCCAGTCCAGTTTCTGGCGGGCAGCAGCCATGCGGTCATCGATGTCTCTTGCTCCCGGAATACCCTTCGCAATATCCGCTGCGTGAGCTGCGATCTTGGAAGCGATGATACCCTGCTTGGTATCCTCCACATTCGGCAGAGCCAGGTGTTCAGCCGGTGTAACATAGCAAAGGAAAGCAGCACCGTTCATAGCGGCAACTGCACCTCCGATCGCTGCAGTGATATGGTCATATCCCGGAGCAATGTCGGTTACAAGAGGACCAAGTACATAAAAAGGAGCACCCATGCAGATACTTTGCTGTACTTTCATGTTGGCGGCAACCTGATCCAGCGGTACATGGCCAGGACCTTCTACCATAACCTGTACATTGTGATCCCATGCACGTTTTGTCAGTTCTCCGAGACGAACCAGTTCTTCAATCTGACATACATCGGTTGCATCGGCAAGGCATCCAGGACGGCATGCATCGCCAAGAGAAATGGTCACGTCATATTCTTCACAGATATCCAGGATTTCATCATAATATTCATAGAATGGATTCTCTTCGCCGGTCATGGACATCCATGCAAATACGAGGCTTCCTCCACGGCTTACGATATTCATTTTACGTTTGTGTCTTTTTGATCTGTTCGATGGTTTTGCGTGTAATACCGCAGTGCAGCGTTACAAAGTCTACACCGTCTTCTGCATGCATACGGATAACATCGATAAAATCCTTTGCAGTCAGTGTAGCCAGATCTCTCTGGTAATGGATCACGCTGTCATAAACAGGAACCGTACCGATCATAACCGGACATTCACTTGTCAGTTTCTGACGGAATGGCTGTGTGTTGCCGTGACTGGAAAGATCCATGATCGCTTCCGCACCGAGGTCAACGGCACTCATAACCTTCTGCATTTCGATATCATAATCCTTGCAGTCACGAGATACGCCGAGGTTGACATTGATCTTGGTACGCAGCATACTGCCGACACCCTCTGCACTTAAGCATTTATGGTTTTTGTTGGCACAGATTGCGACCTTGCCTTCAGCGACAAGTTTCATTAACTTATCAACATTCATGTTTTCTTTTTTTGCTACAGTTTCGATTTCCGGTGTTACAATTCCCTTGCGGGCTGCATCCATCTGAGTTGTGTAATTTCTCATCTCTTTTTTCCTCCGTTGGCATTATCCAAATCAGGTAATGGGTCGAAACGGGAACACGTTTCCTCTCAGCCGACTTCCGTCAGCTCCCCCTGGTTTATGTTGGTTTCGCATATAGATTCATCCTGCGTTTATGCGAATCGCTAATAAATTCTAACACCTGTGTATGATGTGTGCAAGTGTTTCTTGCAGGATCAGGAAGAATGTTTTGCAAGATAGCGATCATAAGCATTCTGATATATTTGAACAGCTTCATCGATCTTGTTTTTTTTCAGGGTGTTCAGATATTCTTCGTAATTATCAAAAGATTTGATCCCGGTAATGAAAGCAGTTGTGTATTCATACATACAGGAATTGACGTTCGCCATTATTTGAGACAGTCTGGTACGTTCTTCAGATGTAAAACTCAGACTGACCGGAAGCATATATGAAGTATCCGTGGAAGCCCATACATCGCACATAACAGCACTGGAAGGAGGCACACACTGAAGTTCCCGTTTCCAGTCAATATAAGCAGAAGGCAGGCCGGGAGCCAGCGTATAGTTTTTCAATGCCTGATAAAAAGTCAGTCCATCAGAATTATGCAAGATCAGATCGGTGAAAACAGGATTCTGATCTTTATCAAGGGTATAGGTTTTACCTTCTGTTCCGTAGCTTGCAAAACGGGAACCTTCATCAGAAAATAAATAGTCAATCCACTTCAGAACAATTTCAGGATGTTCGCATTCGGAAGAGATGTAAAACATATTATCACTGATGCTGTATTTTTTCTGTATGTGCAGCGTATCATGTTCGTTTAATTTGGGCGGAGAAACAGCAATAACCTTAATATTCTGATCTTTTGCAGAAAGATCAGAAGGCATGGTATACATACCAAACCATGCACCGGAAGTGCCGCTGGCGATCATTTTACTGTCTGCATAAGTCGAGTTGCCTGTCATATAATCAACATCTATCAGACCTTTCTGATACCAACGGTTCATTAAAGTGAGATAATCCTTCCATCCCTGCCTGGCAGGTCCATAAAAGACCTTGCCGTCCATTTGAAAAAAATCATAACTGACTCCAAAACCGGCATTCAGACTTTCATCCTGTGCATAAGCATTGTATGAAATCCACAATGGGGCTGTGGCTCCTTTCCTTTCTTTAAATGCAGTGAGAACCGTTTCCCAGTCATCATAAGTGACAGGAATCTCAAGCCCCAGTTCATCCAGCCAGTCTTTTCGAATCTGAAGACCACACCATGGTTTTTGCGAGTTTTGTTTTATAGAATAAACAGCTGCAATTCGACCGGAATCCGTGTAGGCGATATCTTTTATGTCCTTTTGCTGAATGATCTTATAGTAATTCGGTGCATATTTTGGAACCAGTTCCGTCAGATCACAGATGTCCCCCTGAGCGATCGCATCATCCGCAGAAATATTCCCATAGATGGATGAAAAATTTCCGGCACCGATCAAATCCGGTACGGAATCGCTGTTTTGCTCAAAACGGTTTTGAATCTGCAGATTGGATAAAGAAGTGATCCAGTCAATATGGATGTTCGTTCTGTTTTCCAGTTCCTGGAAAAAGGCAGTATTATTCAGATCTCCGTCGCAGAGCTCTGAAAGTTCAGAATCAATGGTATTCAAAAAAGAAAAACTCTGTCTGACTTCTGTAACCGGAAGAGAAGCATTTGTTTGTGTCCTGACAGAAAAAGCGTGTCGGACAAGAAAAATGCACAGACAGAAAACAATACAGATCAGTACCGGGAAATAGTAATTCCTATACTTGTGTTTCATGATTTCCTCCAGATAATAAGCTTTATTTTTAGTTTACTGTGTTGGAAGTAAAAAGTAAATACTCAGGAAAAAAATCATCAGCAAAAAAGAAAGAATCATAAATTTCCTTGCAAAACAAAAAGACAGACATTATATTAAAAGAAATGAGAAGAAATCTTTTTGTAAAGAGCAGGAGATAAAAACTTATGAAAACAGGAAAATCACTTACTTTTCGTTCTATTTTGATTTCTTATCTGGTATTATGCCTAGCAATGCTCACAGTTACGATCATCGGTTACAGCAGTTCGATTTTTTATGTGCAGAAAGAAATACGAAATTCAGCTGCATTGCGTATGAGAGAAGTTGTGGGGAAGATTGAAAATAATATTCGGCTGTCATATCAGTTGTGTGATACGCTTGCCGTCAGTGGTGGTTTGGATGATATTGCATTGATAGAAGGAAATTTTTCACCACAGCAGATTTTAGATTCCATGAAACTGAAAAATACAATGTCAGAATTGAATGTACAGAACAATCTCTGTCAGAATCTGCATATCTATTTTCTGAAGAGCGATTCCATTCTTTCTTCCAATTCGCAGCGTCGGGAAGGAAAAGAGGATATCAGCTTTTTCTGCCGACAGTATGGTATCACTGCACAGGATTTTTATTGTTGGATGACAGAAGAAAATCAAAAATCTTATCAGGTTTTATCAGATAATCAAATCTGGTTTTTCCGTCCGGTCAATGACACGCAGAATAATCGCATTGCCGTTATTTTCGCAGAGTACAGCGGAAGCCGTCTGATCGGCGATCCAGGAGCAGAAAACTGTATTTATATTGAAACGCCGGAAAAAGAAAATGTTATTTACAGCAGAAAATTGGAAGAAAATCAGAAAAACGGATGCATAAAAGTAGAAAAACAGATGAGTATGTTTCAATGGAACTGCGATATGTATGTTCCGAATACCTTGTTTTATGGAGAACTGAGACGTTTTGCAATGATTCTAACGGCAGAACTTCTTATGCTGATCAGCGTGGCGGTTATCGGTTCCTGGTATTTTTCAAAAAAAACTTATGTCCCGGTGGGAAATCTGATCAGTGATAACAAAAAACTTTCGAAAAAAGTTAAAAGGAAAGAAGAGACCCGGGAATGCAGGGAATTGGAAAAATATCTGACAGGTGCGGTCAAAAATTTTCCATATGCAAGTCTGAATAAACTGTCAGATCAAGAAAAGTATATAATGATCCAGTTTGCTTTTGATGAAAATGGTGATGCAGTTTTCAGAGATCAGGAAAAAAAGGAGAAACCGGAAGAGCTGGAGCATTTCGTGCTTGAAAATATTTTGAAAGAGCAGATTTTTGAAAAATATCCAGGAATCCTTTTGCAGCCGGAAAAAGATTTTGTGGCAGTTGTCAATCTTTCAGAACCGGAACATGATGAAAAAGAAATCCGCAGTCTGTTAAAGACGGTAGAACAGTTTTACAGCCGGACGTTTCATATTTCTGCCTGTATCATGATCGGAGAATGTCAGAGCGATTACAAAAAGATGAAAGAAGCGTATCATCTTCTGGAA